>Ga0070741_10000178_pt1 | contig 237276 bp, 208 predicted proteins | sample Coa_R1_4_FD_66440 | JGI IMG/M metagenome (GOLD analysis project Ga0070741, IMG submission 66440) | Surface soil microbial communities from Centralia Pennsylvania, which are recovering from an underground coalmine fire - Coalmine... | ecosystem: Environmental > Terrestrial > Soil >... | reverse complement strand
TCACTCTTCACTCTTCACTCTTCACTGGGAGCGAAGCGACCCACGCGCCCTCTGTTGCATAATGTGCTGCGCTAAGAGGTTGTAAACAGCTCGCCTGCCATACGGCTGCAAGTCGTTTCCGGCCTCGCCATGCTTAACTCTTCACTCTTAACTCTTCACTGGGAGCGAAGCGACCTTGAAGGCATACGCGGCAGACAAGATCCGTAACGTCGCGCTGGTGGGCCATGGCGGCAGCGGCAAGACCTCCCTGGCCGAAGCGATGCTGTTCGACACCGGAGCGGTCAACCGCCTGGGCAAGGTGGACGAAGGCAACACCACGTCCGATTACGACCCCGATGAGGTCAAGCATCACATCTCCATCAACCTTTCGCTGCTGCCCATCGAGCACCACGAGCACAAGATCAATGTCATCGACGTTCCGGGCTATCCGGACTTCGTAGGCGAGGTCAAGGCGGGGCTGCGGGTCGCGGACAGTGCGCTCCTGGTGCTGGATGCCGCGGCGGGCGTTGAGGTGGGGACCACTATCGTGTGGCGCATCGCCGACGAGTACGGCCTGCCGCGCGTGGTGGTGATCAACAAGATCGACCGCGAGCACGCGGATTTCGACGCCGCTGTGCAGGCGGTGCGCGATCAGCTCAGCTCCAAGGCCGTCGTCCTGCAGATGCCGATTGGCCAGGAAGCCGGCTTCAAGGGCGTCATCGACGTGGCCAGCGGGCAGGCCTGGACCTTCGACGGCGGCAAAGCCAGCGAAACAGCCATCCCGAGCGACCTCGAATCAGCCGTTGCCGCCGCTCGTGAGAAGCTGCTGGACGCCGTGGTCGAGATCGACGACGAGCTCATGTCCAAGTACCTCGAGGGTGAGGAGATTGCCCCGGATCAGCTGGCGGCGGCGCTGCGTAAGGCCGTGGCGGCCGGTGCTGTCGTCCCAATCTTCGCCACTTCCGCACTGACGAACAAAGGCATCCAGCCGCTGCTGGACGGGATCGTCGCGGTGACGCCGTCGCCTGGGGAAGCGCCATTGCTCGAAGCGGATGCGAGCCAGCTCAAGGACAAACCGGACCGGCTGGCAGCGTTCGTGTTCAAGACCATCGCCGATCCGTTCGTCGGCAAGCTGACCTACCTGCGGGTGTACTCGGGATCGCTCAAGGGCGATTCGCAGGTGTGGAACGCGACCAAGGGCCGCGAGGAGCGCGTGGGGCAACTGCTGTCTGTGCGCGGCAAAACGACGGAGCCGGTGGGCGAGATCCGCGCCGGCGACCTGGGCGCTGTGGCCAAGCTCCAGGAGACAACGACCTCGGACACACTGAGCGTGAAGGACGGTCCGGCCAAGCTGCAGCCGATTGTCTTCCCCAAGCCGATCTATTCGGCGGCCATCGAGCCCAAGACCAAGGCCGACCTGGACAAGATGGGCAACGCCCTGGCTCGCATCGTCGAGGAAGATCCGACCCTGAACGTGCACAAGGACGCGGAAACAGGCGACAACCTGCTGTCCGGCATGGGCGAGTCACACATCGCCATCGCCGTGGAGCGCATGCAGCGGAAGTTCGGCATCAACCTGGATATTCATACGCCCAAGGTGCCCTACCGCGAGACCATCAAGTCGGCAGCCAAGGCGCAGGGCCGCTTCAAGCGGCAAACCGGCGGCCACGGCCAATTCGGCGACACCTGGATCGAGATCCAGCCAGCCAAGGGCGGAGGCTTCGTCTTTGAGGACCGCATCGTCGGCGGTGTGGTGCCGAAGCAGTACATTCCCGCGGTGGAGAAGGGCATCCGGGAGGCCATGCAGGAGGGCCTACTGGCGGGCTACCCGGTGATCGACCTGAAGGCCACCCTGTACGACGGCTCGTACCACCCGGTGGACTCCTCCGAAATGGCCTTCAAGATCGCCGGCTCGATGGGCTTCAAGGCCGCCGCTCAGCACGCCAACCCGGTCCTCCTCGAGCCGATCATGGATGTGACCGTGACGGTGCCCCAGGAGTTCATGGGCGACGTCATCGGCGATCTCAACGGCAAGCGGGCGCACGTGCTGGGCATGGAGCCCGTGGCCGGCGGCATGCAGGAGATCCGAGCGCACGTGCCCATGGCCGAGATGCTCAAGTACGCCACGGATCTGCGGTCAATCACCCAGGGACGAGGAACGTACAGCATGGAGCCGCTCGGCTATGAAGAGGTCCCGGCGCACATGGCCCAGAAGGTCATCGCCGAAGCAACCGCGCATAAGAAGGAAGAGGCCGCGACGCACTAGTCACCTTCCGCCACTCCCCCTCGGCGTCCAAGCGAGCGTCCCGCGTTCGCCCGACAGCCCTATCGCCCGCCTGTCTTTCTGATACAAGCTCGCTTGATTGTATTTGTATCGCAAAGATAGAGCGTCCGCTTACTTTTGTTCTGCCGGCTGTTTTCTGCTTGCTTTGAAGGCCGGCAGCATGCTTAAATGGCTGCCCGTAGCAAGCGGGAGCTACGTGGGCAGACACGGCAAACTCACACGCGGCGGGGTCGTTTCTTGGGACGAGGGGCGGGCTGGCGATTGTCCGCCGCCGGCTCGCGGCTGGCAAAGCTCGCGGCGCTGGTGGTCTGCGGCGCTCTCTTAGCGCAGTCGTTTGGACCGGCGTCCGTTCTGGCGTTCAGCGGGACGTTTGCCGCCAGCCCCTCCACCGTCGGTATCGGCACGTCCCAGGACGTGATCCTCACCCTCACCAACGGCGGAGCCCCCGGTAACGGCTTCCGCCTGCAGTTCTTCATGCCCGGTGGCTGGCCGGCGCCCGGGAGCGATCCGGGGCTGTCGGGCTACGTATCCAACGTGACTACCACGACGAACCCAACGAGCTCGCTTTCGCCCGCTGCAGCCAGCTTTTCCACGTCGGTGAGCCAGGGCCAGCCCTGCCCAAGCAGTCAATCCTGCTTCGTGCTATTCAGCGCGTTTTCCCTGCAGAACGGCGCCAGCATCTCCTTCACCTATCACGTGAGCGCGGTGCCGGGCTTTGGCGGCAGCTTCAGCGTCCAGGACGATGGCGGCGATCCGTTCCCCGGCGGGGCAACGATCTCGGTTGTCGCCGCCAGCACAGCCACGCCCACGGCCACGAGCACTCCAACCGCAACAGCCACGCCCAGTCCGACCGCTTCACCAACTACCACGCCAACCCCGCCAGCAACCCAGACACCTACGCCTATGCCGACGAGCACCGCCACTCTCCTGCCTACGGCCACGGCAACCACTACGCCTTCGCCGACCCCCTCGCCGACGGCCACTGCCAGCGCTACTCCTTTGCCCACTGCCACGGCAACCATCAGCCCCACAATGACGGCAACCGCCACTCCAAGCGTCACGGATACCAGCACGCCAACACCAACTGATACCCCAACCTCCACAGATACCCCGACAGCAACCAGCACTTCCACACCCACCCTTACTCCGACCCCATCGCCTAGCCCACCTGCCACCAGCACGGCTACGTCCAGCCCCACCACCACTCCAATCCCCAGTCCGACACCACGAGGCCTTCAGGGCGCGTTCGAAGTGACCCCTCTCAACCCGATCCGTGGTGACTCTCAGCAGCTCCGGCTATCAATTACCAATCGCGGATCCTCCTTCACCAACTCCGACGTAGCTCTCCGCGTGCCCCAGGACTGGCCTGCACCAGGAAGCGATTCGACGCTGTCGGGCTTCGTGTCCCAGTTGAGCCGCACGGACGCGAGCGGCAACCCGCTATCCGTCCCGGTCATGACCTTTTCCGCCACGTCGCAAAGCAGCGCCTGCAGCAACTCCCAGCCCTGCTTCATCAGGTTCAATAACGCCGTAGCCCCATTTCGCCTCGGCAGCGGCGATACCCTCTCCTTGTCCTACACCGTCTTGTCCGTACCCTCGAGCAGCGCTTCGTTTGAGCTGAGCGACGCGGACGGCGACGCCTTCCCAACAGCGTCGGCTGTCAGCCCCATACAGCCGACCGCGACGGCCACACCCAGCACGCCCATACCGACCAGCACACCAACCGCTACGCCGACGGCAACGCTCACGTCCACTCCTACCCCAACGCTTACCCCCACGCCCACCTTCACTAACACTCCAACACCGAGCTTCACGCCAACGTCGACCGCTACGCCCAGTCCAACCAATTCGCCCACCCCGAGCGCGACGCCAACGAATACACCGACGGCAACGCCAACGGACACCCCAAGTCCAACGCCCACTCCGCATGGTCTCAATGGGACGATCTCGGTATCCCCAGCCAGTGCGCCGGCGGGATCCAGCCAAGATTTCACCGTCAGCCTGACGAACCTGGGCTTGCCCTTCCAGAATGGCCGGCTGCAATTCTTCATGCCGAACGGCTGGCCGGCGCCCGGCAGCGACGAGTGGTCGGATGGCTACATATTGGACGTCTCGACCAGCTCCAGCCCAAGCAGCACCCTGCCGGGCGGTTCCATGACGTTCTATGTAAACGCGCCCCAGGGCAGCAGATGCAATAGCAATCAGACCTGCTTCGTCCTGTTCAACCAGGGCAACGGGCAGTTCTCGCTCCAAACCGGAGCCACGATCTCGTTCGTCTACCGCGTGCGCTCGGTTCCAAGCTCAGGAGGAAGCTTTGCCGCTACGGACGCCAGTGAGGATGCCTTCCCAGCGCCCGCTACGGTCACGGTCCATCCGGCAGAGCTCACCTCAACCCCAGCGTCTTCCGCAACCGCTACGCCGACCAGTTCGGCAACGGCATCGCCCACGCCAACCGCATCGTCCACCCCAACGGCGACATCAACCCCAACCAAGCCAGCCTCTTCTACCGCTACCCCCTCTGCCACGTGGACGAGCTCTCCGACCTCAACAGCCAGCCCCACGGCGACGGCGACAGCCTCGCCAACGTCAACACCCACGTCAACCGGAACATCCACTCCGCCGGCAACTGCCACGGCGCCACCGAGCGTCACTCCCACAGCCAGTCCAACAGCGCCTCCAACGCCCACGACCACGCCTCAGATCACCGCCTCTCCGACGGCATCACCCACGTCCCCACCTACGCCATTCCCGTCGGTCACCGCGGCGCCGACGATGACCGCCGTGCCGCTGACCGACCAGACGCCGGTGGCGCTCGGCCCACTTCCTGCGGGTGCAGCGCTGCTGCCCGCCAGCGCCACCGTGACACCCAGCATGCTTGCCACTGGCCCTGTGGCTGTTGCGGCGCGGCTGCCGGCCGGCGCAGGCGGGGTCGTCGTCGCCGGCAACGTGGCCATCGCTGTTTCGCCTGCGTCCATGGAGGAGCTGGTCGGAGATCTCACGGTCGCCGTGAGCCCGCAAATGGGGCCGGACGGCGATGGCAGGACCTACGTCGATCTCCGCTTCACCGATGCCTCCGGCAATCCGGTGACCACCTTCTCCAGCCCCATAGCGCTCACCCTGCGCTGCAGCGAGGCCGACCTGCGGCAGGTCAACGGTGAGGTGTTACGTCTCGCCCCTGTCTACGTTATCGATGCCGAATCGCCTGCTATCGAGAACCCCTTGGGCTTCCCCGCGGGCACCTTCGTGCTGTTCCCTCCCGCGAACGTTGCGCCCGATGGTGACGCCGCGACGGTTACCGTGACGACGCACGCCCTGGGGTCGGCTGTCACGCTGATTCCAACCCCTATCCGCTGGGTGCAAACCGCCGGCGATGATACTCCGGAATTCTCCGGCTACGACGACGCTGCCATCGTCTTCGGGCTCAAACCGGCTTCCAGCTACCTGCTCGTAGTAGAACCGCAGATCCTCGGCCGCCTGCTGGTACTCGATCCGGCGACCGGCAACTATGCCTATGTCAACGCAAGCGACGTCATGCCTGCATAGCGAACCAGGGTTAGAGCTGCCTTTCGTCCCTGCTCCCTACCACTCCACGCTAAGCGTGCGGCCATGATCGAATGTGGCTTTGGAGTTATTCAGAGTAGGAAGCCCCAAGAGGTATTCATCGCCAAGCGCAATGATGAGTGCCTCGATGCGACTGGGTTGGCGACTAATTCAACGGTACCGATGTAGATGGGAACGACGACCACCTGGCCTCTCGCCGTGCGCGTCCGCAGCACATACAGCGGATCGGATAGGTCCTCCACGAGAGCTTCCGGAATGGCCAGATGGCCATCGAAGCCAGTATCGATTAACGCGACGGCTGAGCGTTCCAGACCCTAAACGGCGAATCCCGCTTGCTCTTCCCCACTTTCTGCCCATGGAAAGCAGCTGAGGGGCCGGCCTCTGCTAAGCTCGCGCCAGGTTGAGGCGGGTAATGGCGTCCGCGGGGGCAGCAGTGCTGTGGCTGTTGCTGGCAATGCCGGCACAGGCGCAGGCCGCTCCCTGCACGTTCATTCTCGGCTTCGCCACGCTCGTCCAGCTCGTCCCGCAGGCAGGCGGATGCCTCGATAATCAGGCATTCGCGGCCAACGGGGACGCCCAGCAGCACAGCAGCGGTGGCTTGCTCGTCTGGCGGAAAGCAGACAACTGGACCGCCTTTACTGATGGCTACCGGACCTGGGTCAACGGCCCCAACGGGATCCAGGCCCGTTTGAATACGGAGCGCTTCAGCTGGGAAGTACCTGCCACCGCCAATTCCACTCCGGTCGTGGCGTCAGCTTCATCGAGCAGCGGCTCCACGTGTCTCAACGGAGCGTGTTTCAACGCCGACGGGTCGTTTCTGGCCTTCTTGCAGGACATCTCCCGAACGAGCTTGGGGAAAGACCTGCTGGCGTCGACCGCCGGCACAACGCTTCGCTTCACCAACGTGCCGGCCGAATCGCTCGGAGACTACCGGCCGGCGAGTGACCTGGTGGAGATAGCTTCCTGGCTGCCCGGATCGGGCGAGTTCGAAGCAGCGGCTGTGCTTGCGCACGAGCTCACCCATGCACGGCAGGGGCGCGCCGGGAAGCTGGCCAAAGGCCAGCAATGCTACGTCGATGAAGTCGAGGCCTTCACGGTTTCCGGACAGGTGTGGAAGGAGCTGTGGGGAAGCCAGCTGCCTGGCGACACCACTACCGTACGGGCGGAGCTCAACATCCTTGCCCGGGTAAGCCTGCGGCCGCAGGACCTGTACCAGGCTTATGCCAAGGAGTGCGGTCCGCCCAGCTAGGAGCCACCCGGCCGCTTGGACTGTGGCGCGATCCCTCGCACCTCCATCGATTGGCCCTCATCAGGCGGCTCCGCATGGTGATCGTGTCCGGCGGTCCGATCGAGCCGGGACAGTACATCTCGAGCCATTCGCTCGAGATGCCCCAACATCGCCTCGCCCGCGGCTTCCGGATCGCGGGCGGCGATTGCATCGAAAATCATTCGGTGCTCGCTCGGGCCATCGGGATTGACGGATGCATGCACGTGGGGGAACAGGCGCCAGTATGACGGCAGGCGAAAGAACAGCCTGCGGCTGTTCCGGAACACAGCCGTAAGAACCTGGTTGCCGCAGACCCCCGCGATGGCGTCGTGGAATTCCGCATCGGCGCCTTGGAACGCGTCGTCGTGCGGCGCCTCTGTGCGCTTCAACAGCTGGCGCAGATGATCGAGCTCGCCGCCCGTCCAGTGCTCCGCGGCACGTTGGGCAATAGGGACTTCGATGAGCTTTCGCGTCTCGTACAGGTCGCGCACGGACACGCGAGCGGCAAGCGCCGCGTAATCCATCTGATCGGGCTCGAACGTCTGCGGGTCGGCGACGACCAGGCGGTTGCCGCGCCGGCTGGCGAAGCCCGACACCACCAGGCCACGTAGAGCCTCCCGAACCGTCGTGCGCCCCACGCCGAAGGCTTCTGTCAACTGATGCTCCGAGGGAAGCAGCTGCCCGGGGCTTAGCTGACCCGACACAATCTGCGCTCGCAGCTCGACCACAAGCGAATCGGCCAGGGTCACCCGGCGCAACGGACTAGCCGCGAAATTCTCGCTGTCTGACAATCAGACACGATTCTATCAAGGAAGCGACAGCGGGCCGCGAGAACGTGACTGCTTGCGGACGACGCCAGGCAGCTTATGGCACACTACAAGGAATTCGATGAATCACGCCATTCGCATCCGCCTGGCGCCCAGCTTGGTGGGGCTCGTCGTCCTGGCCGCATGCGGACGATCCCAGTCCGCACAACCGCTCGCCGCCGTGTCTATCGCCCCGCAAGCCAGCGCCGCGGCTCTCGAGCGCGCGACCGACCAGCCGCGCACGACTCGAGCCGCAAAGCTCGCCGTGTCCTTTCCCGAAGGCGGAGCGCATTTGCCGCTGTGGTGGGGAGTGGAGCAGGGTGTGTTCGGCCGCTATGGCTTGGCTGTAACGCTGCAGCCACTGGGGGGCGGCGCCGGAGCCCTGGCTGCTCTGCAACGGGGCGAAACACAGATTGCCGATATGACCGGTTCGGTCATCGCCGCCGCCAACGCGCAAGGCAGCGACCTCGTCGCCCTGGCGACGCTCAACCCGGTGTTCCCCTACGTCCTGGTGGCTCCGGAAGCCATCCAGACACCTGAGGATCTGAAGGGCAAGGGCATCGCCGTTCGAGCCCCAGGCGACGGCACGGACATTGCCGCCCGCATGGCGCTGCAGCAGCTGGGGCTTGTCCCGGACAGAGACGTACGCATCCTGGCGGTCAATACGGCCGAAGCGCGCATGGCGGCCGTCAAGGCAGGCAAGATCTGCTGCACCGTCGCCCAACCGCAAGACGAGATCGAGCTCGCCAGCTCCGGCGGCTACCACGTGCTGTTCGACTTCTCCACGCTGGGATTGCCCAACGCACAGGGGGTGATTGCCACACCACGCAGCTATGCCAAGGCCAACCGGGCAACCGTCCAGGCGTTTATGGACGCGCTCGTGGAGTCAATTGCCGCTTCGAAGCGGGATAGGGCGGCTTCCCAAGCGCTGTTCAAGAAGTACCTCAAGCTGGATGACGACAGCACGGCGAGCGTGCTCTTCGACTACTTCGCCGGAAAGGTCATCCCCTCCAACCCGCGCGTCAGCGCCGCGCAGTTCACGGACGGCATTACCGTGCTGGCTCAAACCAACGATAGGCTGAGCGGCTTCACCATGGACGCCTTCATCGACACGTCGTTCTTGGAACGCTCCATAGAGAAGCTCGCCCCCCAATAGCCGATCGGCGTAGGCTTGTGGGATGCAGCTCGCCTACGCCTTCACCGCCAACGCGGCAGAGGTCACGCCCGACAACAAGCTTTGGGTCCTGGGCGGGGACTTCGACACTATCACCGCTAGCCAGTTCCCGGCGGTGCACCTGGCCATGGCGCTGGTGGTCAAGCTGCTGGTGCCGGCCATGGAATGCAACCTGGCGCACGAGCTTCGCGTCGACCTGATCGACTCCGACGGCCACGCGGTCCAGCCTGTGGCCGTGACCTTCAATGCCCAACCCAACTCCGAACGCCCCGGACGGGACGTGGCAGTGAGCATGGTCTTGAATTTCCAGCGCTTGGAATTTCAGCGGCCGGGCGATTACGCCTTCGCCATCTCGGTCGATGGCCATGGGCTCGGCAGCATCCCCCTGAACCTCGTCCAGGTCGGGTAGGCGCCCTTCCCCCGGGACGAGCCGCCGCCAGCGATTACTGACGGCGACGGAGGAACGCGGGGATGTCCAACTCGTCGGCGGTGGGGCGAGCACGTTCCGACCGCTCGGGTGATGGCGAACGCGAGGGGAGCGGCGGCCGTGCCGACGAGGGTTCGGGCTGGGCAACCGGGCGGTGCTCCTTGCGGGCACGAGGGCTGTAGCCCTGATCGAAGCCGGTGGCGATGAGCGTGATCTTGAACTGACTCTCCAGCTTCGGATGCACGACGGCGCCGAAGATGATGTTGGCGTCCGGGTCTACCACGTCGGCCACCACCTGAGCGGCTTCCTGAACCTCGGCGAGCGTGAGATCGTCGCCGCCGCTGATGTTGAGCAGGACGCCTTTTGCGCCTTCAATCGAAGTCTCGAGCAGAGCGCTGTCGATGGCCGCTTGTGCGGCGATCTTGGCACGACTGGGCCCGCTGGCCTCACCCAGGGCCATGAGCGCCGAGCCCGCGTCGTGCATGACGGCGTGCACGTCGGCAAAGTCGAGGTTGATGACGCCCGGGATCAGCACCAGATCGGCGATGCCGCGAATACCCTGATGCAGGACGTCGTCGGCCAGCCTGAAGGCATCCACCATCGTCGTCCCACGCCCGGCCATCGCTAAGAGGCGCTCGTTGGGAACGACGATGAGGGCATCAACGGCTTCCTTCATCCGTGCCAGGCCTTCCTCGGCTGAAGTCGCCCGGCGAGCCCCCTCGAACTGGAAAGGCCGCGTGACCACGCCGACTGTCAGCGCTCCCTGACGCCGCGCGATTTCAGCCACCACCGGAGCAGCGCCTGTGCCGGTGCCACCCCCCATGCCGGCGGTCACGAACACCATGTGCGAGCCGGCCAGCTCAGCTTCGATCTCCACCGCGCTCTCGTGGGCCGCGCGCTCACCAACCTCAGGCCGCCCACCGGCGCCGAGCCCCTTGGTAAGCCGCCGGCCTATTTGCAGGCGATGCGTGGACAGCGAATGACTGAGTGCCTGAGCGTCGCTGTTGACCGCCATGAAGTCGATCCCGCGAACGTCGGCCTCGATCATCCGGTTGACGGTATTGCTGCCACCGCCGCCCACGCCGACGACCTTGATTTCGGTAAACCCCTTGGCACGCGGCGGCTCGTGCTCCAGGATTCGCGTAACAATCCCTGGCTGCTGCCGGCCAAGCGCCTGAAGGCGGTTGGGATCGAAGCCCGAACGGCGCTCAGCCACGCGCCAGCACCTCGCGCGCCAGCTCGGCATACAGCTCGGCCGCCTTTCCTCCGCCCGGCACGTCGTTGACCGCCACGCCGGAGGATGCGGCCTCGAGGATCTTGCTGTTGGTGCCGATCTCGGTGCTGAAGATGAGCTCGCCCCAATGCTCGCGCAGATAGTTCGCCACCGTCTGCTCTTCGCGCAGGCGCCGGTCCAGCTTACTGAGGATGATGCCCATGATCTTGAGCGTGGGATTGAGGTACTGAACTTCCGTAATGGTCTCTTCCAGGCCCTGCAATCCCTGCAATGAGAAGAAACGAGCCTCGGTCGGCACAATGACGCGCGACGCCGCCACCAGGGAATTGACCGTCAGCAACCCGAGCGACGGCGGGGTATCGATGAGCACGATGCGGTACCGATCGCCGCACGATTGCAGCACGTCGCGGAGGCGAAACTCACGGCCAAGCTTGTTAGCCAGAGACGACTCACAGGCCGCCAGCGTCGCATTGGCGGGCACGAGATCCAGGCAGCCGTCGAGGCCGTTTCGCACCGGGACGACCGGCAGATCGATCTTGCGGTCGAGCAGCGCGTCGGCGACGGTTTGCTCCACTCGGTCCTGAACCCCGAAGCTCGCCGTCAAATTGCCCTGAGGATCCATGTCCACAATGAGGATCCGGTGGCCGAGACGGGAGAGGGCGGTGCCGAGGTTGGCCGTGGTGGCCGTTTTGCCAACGCCGCCCTTTTGGTTGGCGACGGCAATGATCCCTGCCAAGGAAACCCCTTACGCTTTCGTCGCGGCAATTATAGGGGCGCTTCCTGGCTTTCTTCATCGCGATAGCCGTGACAAACGAGCGCAGCCAGCCGTTATTTCGAAATGGACTATTGTTGCCAGGACCAAGCATGATCGATTTGCTGCGCTTCCCTCGCGCCGTGGCCGGCGCCGTGCTGGCAATGGCGCTTCTCATCCCATCCACGGCCATGGCCGCGGCGCCTCCTTCCAACCCACCCGCCGACACCCGGTTCTACCCCCAAACCGGACATTCTGTGAGCTTTGGCTTCAAGCGCTTCTTCGATACCAGGGGTGGTTTGGACCTGTTCGGCTATCCGACAACCGAAGAGATCAAGGAAGCCGGTTGGACGGTTCAGTATTTCCAACGCGCCCGATTCGAATATCATCCTGAATTCGCCGGCACCCCGTACGAAGTGGAGCTGGGTTTGCTGGGCGACCTGACTGCCCAGCAAACCGGATTGAGCTTCAGCAAAGCCGGCCCCGCGAGCGGAGCCCGATTCTATCCTCAGACCTCCCATAACCTGAGCGGCCCGTTCCTCACCTACTTCGACAGCCGTGGCGGGCTGGACATCTTCGGCTATCCCACCTCCGAGCCCTTCCAGCGTGCAGGCTTCACCGTCCAGTACTTCCAGCGATCCCGCCTCGAGCTCCATGGCAGCGACATCATGCTCGGCCTGCTGGGCGACGAATACGTCTCTCAGCGCGCCACACAGCCAGCGACCGGCCTGGCGCTAGCACCGATCCCACAAACGCCCGCTCTGGGACCTCAGCCGACCGTTCGCGTGGCCGTGCTGGGAGCTGCGCCCAATCCCGCGGCGGGCGGAGTCGCAACAGTGAACGCTACCGCCAACGGACCCTTCGCGGTGTTCGACACGTCCGGCAGGCAGCTGATGAGCTTGCAGGGCGGCCAGCAGGCGAGCGTCAGCTCGAGCGGCCCCGGCAGCTACACACTATCGGCCAACGGCCAGACCGTCGCCAGCGCACTGCCCATACGACTGGCACCCAGCCCGGGGGTGTTCATGCATTCGATGGACCTGCCGGCGATACAGCAGGATTACAGGGGGGTTTTGGAGACTGACTTTTCCTCCAAGACGAACAAGCTGTGGTTGATAGACGAGCTCGGGATCGAGGACTACGTCAAGGGCATCGGAGAAGAGCCCGAGGGACTGCCGCCCGAGGTGTACAAGACGTTCGCAGTGGCATATCGAACGTACGCCCTATCCACTCAGCAGCGGCATCAAAGTGATCCCAATTGGAAAGAGCCCTTCGACCTCGGCTCGTCCACCGACGCCGTCGCTCCGTACAATGGCGCAAACCAGATCTACACCGGCCAGCATCGCGAGACCCTGGGTCCGCTCCTTACGCAGGGAGAACAGGCGACCGCCGGCCAGGTCGTGACCTACAACGGGTCCATCGCCGTGACTCCGTACTTCTCACACTCCGACGGGCGGACCCGCAGCTGGGAGGAAGTCTGGCACGGAAGCGACCACCCCTGGCTGGTAAGCGTGCCCGATCCGGACGGAGCGGGGCAGACGCTCCTTGGACACGGCGTCGGCATGCCCTTGCGCAGCGCGGTTGCCCGGGCCGCCGCCGGCTGGAGCTACGACCAGATCCTGCGCTACTTCTATACCGGTGTGCAGATTACGAAGGCGTATTGACGAGGCGTCAGGTTTAGAGGTTAGGGTTCAGGGCAGCGTGAACGCCGCCCTCGAAAGCGAATACGACAACCTCCTGCGCTGTATTCGCTGCGCCGCCTGCCTGAGCTCGTGTCCCACCTACGTCCTCTCCCATAAGGAGGAGGAGGGTCCCCGAGGGCGCATTGCCATCATGCGCGCCATCGTAGAGGGCCATTTGCAGGTCACGCCCGACGCGGTCGAGCATCTGCAAAGCTGCCTGCTGTGCGAGGCTTGCAGCCGCGCCTGCCCAAGCGGCGTGGAGATGGAACGGCTCGGAGTGGCCTTTCGGGCGCAAACGCTGCCGGCCTCAGCGGGCCACCGGTCGCCCTCGCTCCTGGAGCGGTTCGTCTACGGCTGGCTGTTCGGCGAGCTGCTGCATGTTCGGATGACCGCCACCGCGGTTCGCTTCTACCAGCGCTCGGGGCTGCGCTGGCTCGCCCGCCATCTCGGCGTCTTGCGTGTGCTGGGGCTGCGTGACAAGGAAGCGCTTCTGCCGGAGATTCCCGACCGCTTCGTCGTTCCCGAAGGCCAGCCCAGCGGCGGAGGCGAGGCCGTGCAGCTCTTCGTGGGCTGCGTCATGAGCACGGCGTTCGCCGGGGTCAGCGAGCGCACCGCCGGCTTGGCCAGGGCGTTTGGCTGTGAGGTCACGCTGCCGCCGGGACAGATGTGCTGCGGCGCGCTGCAGCTGCACGCCGGCCGGATCGATCGGGCTCGGGAGCTGGCAGCGGCGAACCTCGAGGCTTTTGACGGCCAAGCGCCCATCGTCGTCAACTCAGCTGGCTGTGGGGCTATGTTGAAACACTACGGGCAGCTGCTCCCGATCGAGCCTCGGGCGACAGCCTTCGCCGCCCGCGTGCGCGATGTATCCGAATTCCTGGCGGCACGCCAGCCGCTCCAGTCGCCGCGTGAGGTTCGCCGAACGGTGGCCGTTCAGGACGCCTGCCACCTGCTGCATGCCCAGCGCATCGGCGACGCGCCACGGTCGCTGCTGTCAGCAATCCCGGGCGTCGAGCTGCGCTTGCTGGACGAGCCTGGCCTATGCTGCGGCAGCGCCGGCTTCTACAACGTGACCCACAGCAACGAGGCGGCCGCCCTGCAGGCGCGCAAGTGCGATCGCATCGAGGAGAGCGGCGCAGACACGGTAGTGACCGGCAATCCTGGCTGCTTGCTCCAGATTCGGGCCGGCCTCCGCTCAGACATCGCCGTCATGCACGTGGTGGACGTGCTGGCCGAAGCCTATCTGTGAGCACCCCGATTCCGGACCTCGAGCGCATCGTCGGGACCGGCTACGTGCACGACGCCCCGTCGGAGGTCATCGCCTACTCCTACGACGGCACCTTCCAGCAGCGCCGCCCGGACCTCGCCGTGAGCCCCGCGACCACCGAACAGGTCTCCGCCGTCGTGAAGGTCGCGGCGCGCGAGAACGTGCCAATCATTGCGCGGGGCGCGAGCAGCGGCCTGGCGGGCGGCACTATCCCCGAGCACGGCGGCATCGTCCTGAACCTGGCGCGAATGGACCGCATCCTGGAGGTCGATAGCGCCAACGTGTGCGCCGTGGCCGAAGCCGGAACGATCACCATGCGGCTGCAGGAGGCCGTGCAGAAAGCAGGCCTGTTCTACCCGCCAGACCCCGCCAGCTCGGGCCAATCGACCCTCGGCGGCAACGTAGCCTGCAACTCCGGCGGTCCACGCTGCCTCAAGTACGGCGTGACCCGAGACTATGTGACCGGTCTCACCGTGGTCCTGGCGAACGGCGACGTTATCGTCCTGGGCGGCAAGCTGGCCAAGAATGCCACCGGCTACCAGCTGCTCCAGCTGATGGTTGGGTCCGAGGGAACCCTGGGCATTGTGACCGAAGTGACCGTCAAGCTGCTTCCGCTGCCTTCCACCCAGGTGACGGCCACGGCGGCGTTCCCTCGTCTGGACCAGGCGAGCGAAGCGGTCGCCGCAATCATGGCCAGCGGCATCTTGCCGGCAACGCTCGAGCTGATGGACAGCTCGACCATCAACGTGGTCGAGGATTTCCTGCACGCCGGCCTGCCGCGGGACGCCCAGGCGCTGCTGCTGCTGGAGCAAGACGGCACTGAGGAAGCGACCTGCGCCCGCGAGGTTGAGCGCATGGCCGCTATCTGCAGCCGGCTTGGAGCAAGCGAAATCCGTGTGGCGCGATCCGCCGCCGAGCGCGAATCACTCTGGAGCGCGCGTCGCGCCATTTCGCCGGCGCTGGCCCGCCTCCGGCCCAACAAGTTGGGCGAGGACGTGGTGGTGCCACGAAGCGAGGTCCCGGCAATGATCGAAGAGATCGGCCGGATCGCTGCACGGTACGAGCTGCCCATCCCGGTGTTCGGACACGCCGGAGACGGCAACCTGCACCCCAGCATCCTCTTCGACCTGCGCCATCCCGAGGAGGTTCGCCGGGTCGAAGCCGCGGCTCGAGACGTCTTTCGCGCGGCGCTTCGCCTGGGCGGCACGTTGAGTGGTGAGCACGGAGTGGGCAGCCTGAAGCGTGAATTCATGGAGGAAGCGCAAGGCGCTCGAGCCCTGGCGCTATCGCGCGCCATCAAGGACGTGTTTGATCCTCAGGGCATCCTGAATCCCGGCAAGCTGTTTCCTACGGGACGGGGAACAGAGGGCTTCCTCACGGACCTTCCGGCCCTGCAGGGCTTTACGCCCGGCTGACACACGCCGGGTTGTGCTGCGCCCTAGAATTGCGCTCTGACCGGGCCGGTCATCGGACTGCGGCGCAGCTTCGTGTCGACGGGTCCTGCGCCTGCTCGCCCAGACCCATAGGTAACGCTTGAATGGCCCAAACATACTACCAACTGGCAGGCGTTTGACTTAGGTCATCTGCTGACATAGCCTAGATTCTCACAGCGTGAAGGTCACCTTTTGGGGCGTGCGGGGCTCGATTGCTGCGCCCGGTAGGACGACTGCCGAGTTCGGCGGCAATACTTCGTGCGTTCAAATCCAGTCCGGAAACGACCTGTTCATCATGGATTCCGGCACGGGCATCCGGGAGCTCGGACGCAGCCTGCTAGCGGCTGGCGAGCCCGTCAAAGCGACGATGCTGCTCAGCCACTCCCATTGGGACCACATTCAGGGCTTCCCCTTCTTCGCGCCGCTGCTGTTCGAGGGCAACGAATTCACCATCCTCGGGCCCCAGGAGCACAGCGAACGGCTGAACGGCATCCTGGCCGGACAAATGCAGTATCGCTACTTTCCTCTCACGCTCGACCAGCTGGCGGCGGACATCCGCTATCAGGAGCTGCGCGAAGAAGCACTGCAGATTGGCTCCACCATGGTCAGCACGCACTACCTGAACCACACCAGCATGGCCTTGGCCTACAAGCTCACCGCCGGTGGGCGCACGATCGTGTACGCCACCGATAACGAACCTTTCACCCAACAGCCACGCGCCTGGGACTCAGCCGACAGCCGTAAGTTCATGCACAAGGGCGACGAAGCGCTCGCCAGCTTCATCCGTGGGGCCGACATCCTGATCCTCGACTCGCAGTACACCATGCACGAGTACCCCAAGCGCATCGGCTGGGGGCACGGAACACCGGACTACGCGTTGGACATCGCCATCGCCTCGGGCGTCGGGACGCTGGTGCTGTTCCACCACGAGCCAACGCGCATCGACACGGCGCTCAGCGTCGTGGAGCAGCTCGCCCAGAAGCGCGCAGCCGAGGAGGCGCCCGACCTGGAAGTCATCGCCGCCGCCGAGGGCATGACGCTCGATCTCGACGAGATCCATGCCGGCGAGCTGTCGGCGCCCGAGCGACGCTTGCCCGAGTTCCACAGCAAGGTCCGCATCGCCATCGTGGGCGCGCGGGACGACTTCATGCGCATCTCCTGGAAGGCGCTGGCCCAGGACCACTACGAGGTCGTTGCCGTTAACGACCTGGGCTCCTTTGAATCAGCCAAGCAGGCTAACTTCCAGCCTCACCTGGTCCTACTCGAATATGGCCTCGAGGGCTGGGATCCGCATGCGCGAGAGATCATGCAGCGCGAGAGCAAGCACCACGTGCCGGTCATCTGCAGTATTCCGGCCGGCAACTTCGAGTACGCTCAGGACGCCTTCGATCAGGGCGCTGCCGACGTGATCATCGAGCCGTTCGCGCCCGTGCAGCTGCGGTCCCGGGTCGACTCCTGGCTCATGCGCACGGGCATTGCCGTCGACCGGCGTGTTCGCGGCCGCCAAACGGACGGCCACGCGCAAACCGTCGCCACGGGGCGCTGAACAGCTCCGAAACGGCCAGCCTGCCGGCGATCCGAAAGCAGCTCCTCGGTCGCGGCATGCGAGCCGCCGAAGGATGGTCCTTAGCTGGCGGCTGCTAACGGCTAGCTACAGGATTGCGATCGGCGAAGCACGAGCTGCAGTAGACCGGCTTGTCGTTCCTCGGCAAGAAGGGCACGAGGGCCGGGCCACCGCATTCGGCGCACACGACCTCATGCATCTCGCGGCTCTCGCTGCTGCGTTGGCGCCGGCGCTGGGCGCGACACGTAGGGCAGCGCTGCGGCTCGTTCATCAACCCCTTTTGGGCGTAGAACTCCTGCTCGCCCACGCTGAAGACGAAGTCCACGCCGCATTCACGGCATGGGAGCATTTTGTCGGCAAAGCTCACCTGTGTAGATACCCTCCCCTTTAACCTGAGCTCGCGCGCTTTGCCTTCCTACACGCGAGTGAAAATCGCGAGCACTATATAGCAAGGAAAGCAAGTTGGCAAGTCCGGTCCGCCAACAGGGTGACCGACAAAGTTTTGCGTAGGGAGCGAGCGGCAAGCCCGGAAGGCCACGGGTAAGCTAACAGCGGGTCCGTTGCCTCGTTAGGACTACTGCCCGGCTGCTAGCCGGAGCCTAGCCGGCGAGGAGCAGTCGATGGCAAACGCGGATGAGCCCCAGACCAGCGGGGCAGATGACACCCAAGAGGCGTTTCACCAGTGGTGCAAGGAGCACCCGAAGGCCACCCTGGCAGAGATCGGGCAGGCGCTTGAGGAGCACCTCCACCGCTTTCGGCGGCGGCTGTTGGAGGACGAGCTGGGGCCGCGCGGGAGTGGTGGGAATGTCGCCTGTCCGGCGTGCGCGGGGCCGTGTGAGGCGCGCGGGCAGCGAGCGCGGCAGGTGCTGCTGCCGGGCGACGAGTCGCTGCGGCTGGTCCGCACCTACGTGGTGTGCCGGAACTGCGGCACTGGCCACTTTCCCTTGGATGAGCTGCTGGAGCTGACGCCTGGGTCACTCAGCCCGCGGCTCCAAGAGACTGTTGCCCGCTTGAGCACATCGCTGCCCTTCGGCCAAGCCGCCCGAGAGGTGACGTGGTTGCTGGGCGTGACGATCAGCGAGCGGCTGGCCTGCCGGGTGACCGAGCAGGCCGGGGCCACCAGTGTGGCGCTGCATGCGGCGGCCGTGGAGCGCTTGGAACAGGCCCAGCCAACGCCACCAGCCGGGCCTGCGCTGCAGCAGGTCAGTGCCGATGGCGCCATGGTGCCGCTGCGGCATGGCCAGTGGGCTGAGGTCAAGACGATGGCGATTGGCACGGTGGTGAGCGCACCCGGCCTTGCCGGACAAACCGTCCCACGCGCGACGGACCTCTCGTATTTCTCGCGCATGGCCGATCATGAGACGTTCAGCCGGTTGGCGCTGCCCGAGTTCCATCGGCGGGGCACCGAAACGGCGCACGTCGTGGTCGGGGTCATGGACGGCAGCGACTGGCTGCAGGCCTTGCTGGACCTGCACCGGCCGGATGCGGTGCGGGTGCTGGACTTTCCGCACGCCGTCGAGCATCTGGCTGCGGCTGCTCAGGCCACCTTCGACCAAGGCACGCCGACCACCCAGGCCTGGCTCAATGAGCAGATCGGTGTCCTCCGCGACGGCGACCCCGACCTGGTGCTGTCGGCCCTCAACGCCTTGCCCACGCAGGCGGCAGCCGACCCGCGGCAGGCTCAGGCCGTGCGCGACAAGACCCTGGCCTATTTCACCAAGCGGCGTGAGCAGATCGCCTATGCTACCTTCCAAGCTAAGGGCTATCCCATTGGCAGCGGTATCGTCGAGAGCGCCAACAAACTGGTGGTGGAGGCCCGCCTCAAGGGCAGCGGCATGCATTGGGCTGAGCAGCACGTCAACCCCATGCTGAGCTTGCGCACCAGTGTGTACAGCGACTCGTGGTCCGCGATGGGGCCCCAGATTGCGCCGACCCAGCGCGCCGCGGCCCGCGCTCGTAGCGAGCGGCGACGCCGCGCCCCTCACCAAGCTCCGCAGCCTCTGGCTGAGCCCCTCACCGAACCCGCTCTCGTCGCTTCTCCACGGCCGCCTCGACCCGCGCCTCGCCAACCTGCCGCTCCAAAGATGGTGAACGGCCGTCCCACAGCTAACCATCCTTGGAAGCGACCACTCATCAACCGGCTTCGCCCAAGCGCCTGCTAGCTACGCAAAACTTTGTCGGTCACCCCCGCCAACAGTCCGGGCCGCCAACAAGCGTCTACGCGGAAACCGGCTCGTTGGAAGCGGCGGCCCTCAGCTCGCGGACGCGTTCGGCCACCGCGCCGATACGATCTTCCGGCGCCGCCGATTCAATGATGTCGGCCAAGGCGCTGGCGACGATGACGCCGTCAACCTGCTCCCGTACCGCTTGCACGTGCTCCGGGCGGGAGATGCCAAAGCCAAGCACCAGCGGCACCGAGGTTGCCGCACGGACCCGCGCCAGGAAATCCGGCAAGTCACTCGACAGGTTGCGCCGTGCGCCTGTTACGCCAACCAGCGATACGCAGTAGATGAACCCGCTCGCCAGCCGGCCGACCATCCGAATCCGCTCCGGCGTGCTGGTTGGGCCAAGCAGAAAGATGTAGTCGAGCCCCGCGGCCGAACAGGCGGCGCGCAGCGGCTCCGACTCTTCGGGCGGCAGATCCGGCACGATGACGGCATCGGCGCCCGCATCCACTGCCGCCCCGCAGAACTCGGCTTCGCCAAAAGCGAGCAGCGGATTGTAATAGCTCATGAACATGATCGGCGCGGTGGCCGCCTCCCGGCGGATAGCGCGGGCAGCGTCAAGCGCGGTGTGAAGGGTAGCGCCGTGCTCCAGGGCGCGCTGGTTGGTCCGCTGCTGAGTAAGGCCGTCGGCCATCGGATCGGAAAAGGCGACGCCGATCTCAAAGCCGTCTGCGCCCGCTTGGAGCATCGCCTTGAACAGCTCGATACAACTTGCCGGATCCGGATACCCGGCAGTCAGGTAGGGCAGGAGCGCTATCTCGCCCAGGCTCCGCCTGGCAGCAAAGAGCTCGGACAGCCTGCTCATGAGACGCTCTGGGCCAGTTGCTCGCCGGTGGCCTTGGCGTAGGATCCCACGTCCTTGTCGCCGCGCCCGGACAGGTTCACCACGACCAGGGCTCCCGGCGCTTCAGCGGCGACCTGCGGCAGATAGGCAATCGCATGGCTGGACTCAAGCGCTGGAATGATGCCTTCGAGCAGGCAGAGATCGCGGAAGGCCTGAAGCGCGGCCTCGTCCCGGATGGCTACGTAGCGAGCCCGGCCGCTGTCCTTGAGGTAGCTATGCTCCGGCCCGACGCCGGGGTAATCGAGGCCGGCTGAGATGCTGTGCGTATCGGCGATCTGCCCGTGCTGATCCTGCAGGACGTAGCTGCGCGCGCCGTGCAGCACTCCCGGCGTACCTGCGACCAGCGTGGCCGCATGATGGCCCAGCTCCATGCCGCGGCCAGCCGCTTCTACGCCGATGAGCTGCACGCCGGGATCGTCGATAAACCCGTGGAACAGGCCGATGGCGTTGCTGCCACCACCAACGCAGGCCAGCGCATAGTCAGGCAACCGGCCGGCCATCTCCAGCACCTGCTTTCGCGCCTCATGACCAATGACCGACTGGAACTGCCGCACCATGAGTGGGTATGGATGCGGGCCCACGGCCGACCCAAGCATGTAGTGGCTCGTGTCGACGTTGGAAACCCAGTCGCGGATGGCTTCATTCACGGCGTCCTTGAGCGTCCTCGTCCCGGAGCCAACGGGACGCACCTCGGCCCCAAGCAATTTCATGCGGTACACGTTCGGCGCCTGGCGCTCGATGTCCAGCTCGCCCATGTACACTACCGCGTCGAGCCCGAGCATGGCGCACACTGTGGCAGTCGCCACCCCATGCTGACCGGCGCCCGTCTCAGCGATGATGCGCCGCTTGCCGAGCCGCAGCGCCAGCAGCGCCTGGCCCAGCGCATTGTTGATCTTGTGCGCCCCGGTGTGCGCCAGATCCTCGCGCTTGAGATAGACGTCCAAACCGACCTTGTCGCTGAGCCGGCCGGCCCGGTACAAGGGCGTAGGCCGGCCGACGTAGCTCCTGGACAGCTCGTCGAGCTGCTGATGGAACGACGGGTCGTTCCAGGCTGCCTCGAACGCCCGGTCCAGCTCGAGCACGGCGGGCATCAGCACCTCGGGCACGAACTGCCCGCCGTAAGCGCCGAAGCGCCCGGCCGCGGTGGCGGCGTTGGAATGCGGAGACACTGTGGCTGGCTGCGGCGACGCGGGTCGAGGCACTGAGCTCATGAGAGTCCTCCTGGAACGGACGCGGGTTGGGCGTGCCGCTTCGCCTTTTGTATCTGGTTGGGCGCGGATCGGGCATCCCGATCTCCGGGTTCCTGATCGTGCCGCCGAACCGCGGCGATGAACGCTCGCACGAGCGCCGGGTCTTTGCCTCCGTCGCGCTCTACCCCGGTGCTCACGTCCACGCCCCAAGCGCCGCTGACGGCCAGGGCCGATGCCACGTTTTCGGGACGCAGCCCCCCGGCCAGGATCATGCCGTCGAGCAGCCCACCTAGGGTGGTCCAGTCGCTGACCACGCCCGTGCCGCCGTAGAAGCCGTCGACATGTGAATCGATCATGAAACGCGCCACCTCATAGCCCATCTGCTCGTGGCGCAGTCGATCGACGCTCCAGCCGTTGTCCCGAGCGCGAAGCACCTTGAAGACCGGACGGGCGGTCCGAACGCAATAGTCCGGCGGCTCCTCGCCGCACAGCTGCGCCACGTCCAGGTCACAGCCCAGGAGGATCTCATTCAGTGAGTCGAGCGGCTCGTTGACGAACACGCCAACGGCCTGCCAAGCTCGACTGAAGCGCTCGCGCACCTCGCCGACGAGAGCAGCCACGCGATCGGGAGTGATGTAGCGAGCAGCAGCCCGGTAGAACACGAAGCCCAGCATGTCGGCGCCCGCCTCCAGCGCCACGCCGGCCTCCGCCAGCGTCCTGATTCCACAAATCTTGACCTGCGTATGCCGGCCGGCGCGGACGGTCATCGCCCAGAGCCCGACGGCGCCGGCACGGCGCTCGCGTCGAGAAGACGGCGAACGGCCTCTGCCGGGTCGCCGGCCGACATCAGGGCTTCGCCGACCAGGATGGCGTCGATGCCGCACGACGACACCATCCGGACATCGTCGGGAGCAGCGATGCCGCTCTCGCTGATGAACGTAATGCCATCGGGCACTCGCGGGCGCAGCCGCAGCGTCGTCCTCAGGTCGACGGTCATCGTCGTCAGATCGCGGTTGTTCACGCCCAGCAGCGCCGCGCCGGCCTGCAGCGCGCGGTCGAGCTCCTGGTCGGTATGCACTTCGACGAGGGCGGCCATACCGAGCTCACCCGCCAGCTGCCGAAATGCGGTCAGCTGGCCTTGATCGAGCGCTCCGACGATGAGCAGAACCGCGTCGGCACCGATCGAGCGCGCCTCCCAGACGTGATACTCGTCGATGGTGAAGTCCTTGCGCAGGACCGGCAGGCCAACCCGCTCGCGGACAGTCACGAGGTCCTCGTTGCGGCCGCCGAAGTAGCGCTCGTCCGTGAGCACGGATATGGCTCGGGCCCCGGCCCCTTCGTACAGCGCAGCCTGGTCAGCAGGTACCACGTTGAGCTTGAGAGCCCCCTTGGCCGGAGAGCGCCGCTTGACCTCGGCGATGATCGAGAGACCCGAAGCCCTGAGCGCGGCGGCGAAATTGCGGGGAGCGGGAGCGTGCTCCGCAGCGGCCCGAACGTCGCCCAGGCTGCGCTCCTTTCGTCGAGCCGCGAGCTCGAGGCGCTTGTTGGCGACGATGTCGTCGAGGATCACGCCTGTTTGACCTCGAGCTGGCGGCGGCGGATCTGCTGGCTCACCTCCCGCACGTGGTCCACCTTTTCACGGGCACGACCACTGCCGATCATCTCTCCCGCCAGGTCGACGCCCTCTTTGATCGTGTCGACCAGACCGGCGGCAAACAGGCCCGCGCCGGCGTTCAACAGCACCACGTCTCGTATCGCGCCGGCCTTACCCGACAGCGCCTCCTTGGCCATCTCGAGGTTTGCCTCGACGGTGCCGCCCTGGATGGACGACAGGTGATCCGAACGCAGCCCGAACTTCTCCGGCTCAACCTCGTAGCTGGTGAGCTCGCCGTCGTTGATCTCGTACACCTGGCTGGGACCGCTGATGGACAGCTCGTCCAGGCCGCCCGCTCCGTGCACCACCAGCGCCCGAGTCGAGCCGAGCTTGCTCATGACCACAGCCATCTTGGAGGCCAGCGGCCCGACGGCCACGCCGATGAGCATGTTGTTGGTCCAGGCCGGGTTGCACAGCGGGCCCAGGATGTTGAATATCGTGCGGATGCCGATCTCCTTGCGCGGTCCGGCGGCATGCTTGAGCGAGGGGTGGAAGGCGGGCGCGAACATGAACCCGAAGCCGCACTCGGCCACCGCGCGGGCTACGTTATCGGCATCGAGGTCGATGGGGATACCCAGCGCTTCCAGGATGTCGGCGCTGCCGCAGCTGCTGGTGATGCCCCGATTGCCGTGCTTGGCCACGCGCCCGCCGGCCGCCGCCACCACCATCGACGAGATGGTGGAGATGTTGAAGGTCTGCGAGCCGTCTCCGCCGGTGCCAACCAGGTCCACCGCGCCATCCTCCACGTTCACGCGCGTGGCGTACTCGCGCATCACCCGCGCCAGCCCCGCCAGCTCGTCCGCGGTCTCGCCCTTCATGCGCATCGCGGTGGCGAACGCCCCGATCTGAGCCGGAGTGGCCAATCCCTCGACGATCTCTTTCATCGCCGCGGCGGCTTCGCCTTCGGTCAGGTTCTGGCCGTCGACGACTTTGATGATGGCTTCTCTAACGCCCATGGGTGAGGACCTCTTTCCTGCTCGTGTGCAGCCCGGCATTCGCCACAACGTTGGTGATGAGCCGCAGGCCGGCGTCGCCAGCCAGGGTCATGATGGATTCGGGATGGAATTGCACCGCCGAGACCGGCAGATCTACGTGCTCGACAGCCATGACCACTCCCTGTTCCGTGCCGGCCGTCACCGCCAGGCTGGGCGGGACCGACTCGCGCCGAGCATACAGCGAATGGTAACGACCTGCCTCGAACACGGCCGGCAGACCTTCGAATAAGCGGCCGCCCAGGACGTGGATCGACGAAGCTTTCCCGTGCACCGGCTCCGGGAGCAGGTCGAGCTGTCCACCGAAATGCTCGACGATACCCTGCAGGCCCAGACACACGCCGAACAGCGACAGCCCCCGCTGCAGCACCGCCGCTACCGTGCCCGACACGTCGAAATCGGACGGTCTACCCGGTCCTGGCGATAGGACCACCAGGTCCGGAGCGACAACCTCCAGCTCGGCCAGGTCGAAGCCCGCCCGCAGTGTCGTTACCTCCGCGCCGGTCTGACGGAAGTAGTTGGCCAAGGTGTGGACGAAGGAGTCCTGGTGGTCGACCAGGAGGATACGCTTGCCGGAGCCTGGTGGAGAGGCCAGCGTCAACTCCGGCGCGGCGGGCGCCTGGTCCCGCGGCCGGCGGATGGCGTCAATAAACGCCGAAGCCTTGACCCGGGTCTCGCGCTCCTCCTCGTCCGGATCGGAGTCGAACAGCAGCGTCGCGCCGGCGCGAACCTCGGCCCGGCCGTCCTTCACCCGTATCGTCCGCAGCGTCAGGCCGGTGTTCATCGAGCCGTCGAAGCCGATCAGGCCAACCGCGCCGCCGTACCAGGCGCGCGCCGACTTCTCGTGGTCCTCGACGAACTGCATGGCCCAGGCTTTGGGAGCGCCGGTCACAGTCACCGCCCAGGTGTGAGCCAGGAACGCGTCGAGCGCATCGAATTCAGGCCGCAGGTGGCCCTCTACGTGATCGACCGTATGGATGAGTCGCGAGTACATCTCGATCTGCCGCCGTCCTATGACACGGACGCTGCCGGGGCGACAGATGCGGGACTTGTCGTTACGGTCCACGTCGGTGCACATGGTCAGCTCGGACTCGTCCTTGGCCGAGTTCAGCAGCGCCAGGATCTGGGCCGCGTCGCTGATCGAATCACCGCCCCGGGCAATCGTGCCGGAAATGGGGCAGGTTTCCACGCGGTCGCCCTCCACCCGCACGTACATCTCGGGCGATGCACCCACCAGGTGCTCGCCGGCACCCAGGTTGATCAGGAAGCCATAGGGGGCAGGATTGCGCTCCCGCAGCCGCCGGAACAGCTCGGACGGCGCGGCCGGGCAGGATTCGGTGAACGTCTGGCTGAGCACGACCTCGAACAGGTCTCCGCGCCGGAAGGCCTCGCGCGCCTGGCGCACGGCGTTGGCATACTCGCCCGGGGCGTGGTCCGTGCCTGGCGGCTCGTCGCCGCCGGGAACCGAAGCCCGGGTGTCGGGCGCCGGTTGCACGCCACTTCGCGGTAAACCCGCCGTGGAATGGCCGTCGACTTCGAATTCGTACGAGCGGCGCGTAGCGCGCTCGCGGCTGTGATCGACCACGATCAGCTCGTCGGGCAGGTACAGCACCAGGTCGCGCTGATCGTCGGGCCGGGGCAGCCGCAGGCGCAGCGGCTCGAACTGGAACGCCAGGTCATAGCCGAAAGCCCCGTACAGCCCGAGGTGCGGATCGGCGTCACTGCCGAACAGGTCCACCAATGCTCGCAGCAGCGTGAAGGCCGATGGCTGCTTACTTCGCTCCTCTTCGGGGAAGCGCCGGTCGGACTTCAAAATCGTGCCGCGGACCGACTGCGGCTTGCCGGCGGCCGGGACGCCACGCTTGTTCAGCCGAATGTCTCTGAGCGGGCCGACGGCGCTCGCGATAGCCGGGAGCAGGACCTCACCGCGCGGGTTGAGGGCGGCGATCTCGAAGTCGTAGCCGCGGACGGTCAGGGCCAGAGGCGGATCGACGAAGCCGATGTCCCAGCGGGTGTAGCGGCCGGGAACCTCGTAGCTGGATGCCAGCAGCACGCCGGGCCGTGTGTCCAGTGCGTCCACCACCGGCTCGATGGCGGCGGCCACCGGCAGGTCTTGGATCAGCCGGTGAACCGCGATCCCACCGCGGGTACGGTAGCTCTCTACTTCCACTCGTTCTCCTCTCGAGACCTAGAGGAGCCGGCCCCTTCAAGCGAAAGGACCGCAACCTCCGTCAGGTGGCGGTCCAGCGTGGAAACACTGAAGCCGCCCCTTCCGAGGCGGCTCCGTCGAAGTCCTACGTATGCGCTACGTGCGACATTCTCGGCCGCCTACCGAGGCGGCCACCACCATGCCTGGCTCGAATGCCGGTACGTCACTGCTTATGTATACGGAAAACGCGGGTGAGAGTCAAGCGCACCTGGGTCCGCCAGCCCCTTTAGACCAGGATGATATTGAGCGCCGGAGAATTTTCACACGGGTCGTTAGCGCCGAATTTATGAATCGTTGACATCCAGCCACGTATGGTGAAGTCGTGAACAGGGAGTCGACAGAAAGCAAAAAGGCCGGCTCCCGCAGCATCCGGATTACGGAGGTGCGCTGGGAGATTGATGTATCAGGCCCGTAAGGGCACGTCGAAAAGGACCTAGCCTCGCAATCCGCCCAGACAGACGACAGCTCATTGAAACTGATCGCCAGCAGCTTGAAAGCACCGCGGACGGCGCGAGGAATGTAGTCCCGCAATGGGAGGGCGAAGGCCGGAACCATCTGGTTCCGGCCTTCTGTTTTATCCCCGAAAAGAAGCCGCTGGCAGGCTCAGTCCAGGTTGCGCAGCCCGGCGAAGAGATCGTCCTCCATCTCGCCTTCCGGCGTGTTGGTCTCCACCAGGCAGCGCACGAGCTGATAGTCATCCCATGGATAGACGCGGGAAAGCACGTCATCCGGCAGGCGGAGCGAACGGTTGTCGGGCGGGATTTGGCTGCGGTGGGCCAGCAGCGCCGCCCTCCGCTTGCCCAGGAAATCACCCACCTGGACCATGGTCGTGACCACACCCTCCTCGCGATCCGACCGGCTTTGGCGGCGTGACTCTTCCTCCCGGCGCTGCTCCTCGCTGCCCAGCGCGTGATAGAGGGGATCGAGCGCCTCGCGGCGGGCCTTGCTTTGCCGCAGGATGCAGTACATCTTCAGCGGCTGCCAGGGCCCGCCGGCCTCCGGGAACTGCCGCGGGTCGCCGGCCGCGTCGAAGGCCGGACCGGAGATTTCCAGCACACGGATGTGATCGGGGTGGCCACGGAATGGACGGTCGTCAGGATAGGTCACGATCACCTGCGGCCGCTCGGCACGGATGATCTGCACCAGCTTGCCTACAGCCTCGTCGAGCGGCGCGTTGTGGAAGTTATCCGGCCGCCTGTTCCAGTCGGTCCCGGGCATGCCCGAATCGTGATACCCCAGGCGGTGCAGCTTGGAATAGCCGATCGCGGCAACGCTCGCCTCCAGCTCCGCCGCCCGAATGGAAGCCAGGTTAGCGCGTACCTCGGGCGTGTCCATAGCGCCGTTCAACACCTGGCCCGCCTCGCCGCCGGTGCAGCACACCAGGACGGTTCGAACGCCCTCGGCCGCGTAGCGAGCAACAGTCGCGCTGCCCTTTGAGGCCTCATCGTCAGGATGGGCATGGATGGTCAGCAGACAGAGCGGAGCCGGACGCGCAGCCACGTCTTCAGATGGTAGTGGATGAGCGCGGAGCTACTGCGCGACCGGATCAGCGGGGAAGGCGTCGCGGAACAGCTTGTCGGCGGCGGCCATCTGAGAGCCAGGCTCCGCGGAGCCTGACACGGCCTGGCCGGCCCGGCGATAGAAGCCTGCCGAATCGCTCGCCAGGAAAGGCTGTGTGAGCGCGTCGAGGCTGTTGCCCAGCGCCGGCGCAACCTTCTGTCGAAAGACGTCGAGGCTCTTCTTCTGCGGATAGCTGTAGGCGGGAGAAGGCGTGAGGCCAAGCGGCTGCAGCATGCGCAAAGCGGCGTAGGCGGTGAAGCCCTGCTGCACCGGAAGCCGGTAGATCAAGAAGCAGTCGCGATTGAAGATCGCATCCGCTGGGTTGGAACGGCTCAGGGCCAGCAATCCCTTCTCGTAGTAGATAGTGGTGCCATCCGGCGCCTTGGTGCCCTGCGGATAGCTCTTGAGCGGCGGAGCGGCGTTGTACAGCCCGATCAAGTAGCGGAAGAACAGCTCAGTTACCGTTTGATTCGGCGGCGACCGGAAGCCGCTGTTCACATACAGCCGGTCGTCCACCACCTGCAGCAGCCAGGCCTCCGATGGAGGATTGACCTCTTTCGAGTCCTGGCAGCTCGAAGCAGAATGGCGGCCATAATCGTCGGAAGAGAGAAATACGACCTTCTTGGCAAGATCGTCGCGGTTCTGGCCGGTCTGCTTTCCAAAATAGGCGATGGCCAAGCCCATGACCTGGTCTTTGATACCGTCACCCCGGCCCGAATTCGGCAGCCAGCCATTCAACGTCGCAACGGTTTGCTGTGTCTCGCCACTGAACGTCGCCTGGATCGCCCCGCTGGCCGGCCGCGAGTCGCCGTCTCTCAGCTCCACTCCCTGCACCGCGCTGCCCCTGGAGAAGGTGCTGAACAGCGCCACCGCGCCCAATCCCACCGCGGCCACGACCAGGCTCAGGCTAAAGCCCAGGATGAACCGGCGGGCCGATCCTCGCTTTCCCCGAGATCGGCCCGGCGGTTCCGGCGAGGTGAATTGGTCGAGGGCCACTGGACGCTGCCGGCGCCGGCTAGATGTCTATGAGGGTCGGGAACTGGGCCAGCAGCTCGTCGTTGGTCAGCGGCTCCTCCCCAACGTCGGGAACGCAGATGACCTCGGCTCCCTCCAGAGCCTCCGCGGGCGCTCCGGCCATCTGGCGCAGGTAGCCCTCAACGGCCTGCGCGTTCATCTCGGGCGCCTTGGGCAGAGGAGCCATCATGGCCACGATCAACGTCACCACGATCCAGCCGCCACCGCTGTCGTCGGGCATGGAGCCCAGGCTGGATGGCGCCGAGTTGGTTCGAACACGGCCGCTCACGTTGGTCACGGCCTCGTACGTCAAACGCTGCCGCGCGGCCAGCGTGCGCTGGTTGTAGGCTGCCTCGGCCTGTGAGTAGGGCACGACCACGGCGTCGAACGAGGCGGCGTGCCAGGAAGAGCGGTTCCGGAGCAGCACCAGCGCAGCCTCCTGGAGGAGTTGGGCGTAGCCGTCCCGGCTCGACGTGTCTATAGAGGTGATGAGGCGGTGGATCTCCGACGGAACGGACGAGGCCGAGCCCAGGAGCGCCAGGTCGAGCTGGGCAACGGTCACGTGGCTGGGCTGACCATATCCGCCGCCACCGCCACCGCCAAACATGCCGGAGAGGAGGCTGCGGCCCCACATGAACAGCAGCACGATCAAGATGATCCCGAATAGGCCGCCGCCACCGAACCCGAAGAACGGCAGGAACACCGGAAAGAAGCCAAAACCGCCACCACCGTAGCCGCCGCCATAGCTGCCGCCGCCGCCGCCAAAGCCGCCGCCGCCACCACCACGGCCAAAGCTGCTGCCACCACCAACCGCTCCGCCCTTGGCCAGCGCCGGCTCGGCCGCGGACAAAAGGATGACGGCCATCGCGCCAAGCAGCAGCCCCAAACGGATCCAGCGCGGATCTAGGCGATGTTGCACATTGCTATATTAGCTCTGGCGAGGGCAGCTTGCGCCTCCGTCTTCATGAGCGCAAGGAGGGTGGACGTGAGTTCTGACAGGCCGCTGTCGAAAGCAAGCCGTTCGTGAAACGGCTCACCGAGTCGGCCGCCGGCCTGGGGCTGGTCCTGATGGCCCTGGCCTGTGCCGCCATAGGCTTGGCCGACGACGTAGTTGGCTTCAGCAATCCGGAAACATGGTTGCTTAGCGGACTCGTGCTCGGGATCCTCGCCATCGCCGTCGCCATCGATGAGCAGCGGCTGTCCAACATGCCAGTGGTCCATCCGGCCGAGCACTGGGTGGCTCGGGCGGTCATGCTGGTGGCGCTGGGGGTGGCCCTGATTGGCTTCGTGCTGGGCATGCTGGATAGTGAGGTCCGGAACCTGTGGAGCGTGCTGGCAGTCATCCTGGCGCTGATCTCGGTCGCCGTCACCATCGACGCTCACCGGGTGGTCATCGCGCGGGGCAGTCAGCTGGAGCTGAGTCAGCAGCGCGATGCCTTGGCAGGCGTCCTGTGCGCGGCGGTGGCGTTCGGCTTTGGGCTCTTCGGGCTGCTCACTGGGCTGTTCGGCCTGCCACACTCGGATGCGTGGCTGTCTGCCGGTGTCGTGGTAGCCGTAGTGTCCACCGCCTTCATGTTTGACGAGCAGGTGCACGTGGTGCACAAGTCACGCCGCCACCGAAAGGCGCCGCTCGGCGTCATCGCCGCAAGCCGGCGAACGGCCGACCAGGTCACCACTTCCGACTGACGCTCGGATCCCCTCGCCCAGGCGTCAGTCCTTCACCACTACCGGGATGCCGACCTCGGCCCAGGCGTACAACGCCGCCTCCGCGTCTTCCGGAACGTTGATACAGCCGTGCGTGCCCGTGTCGTTGAGCCCCGGCGTGCCCGCTACGGCGTTGGAGCCCGGCCCGTAGTTGGTCCGCCACCAGGCATCGTGGATGTAGAAGCCATAGTCAGGCGTCTCGTCGAACAGGATGGCGTAATGAGCAGTCGAATCCGGGAACCAATAGGGGCTGCCCTGAGGCCAGGGCGAGTACATCGTCAACGGCGAGTCCTTTTCGAGCACGTGAAACGTGCCTGCAGGCGTCGGCAGCTCAGGACCGCCACTCGTGATCGGCGTCCGCAGCACCACGTTGGTCGCCTCGTAGGCGGTCAGCGTCTGCCGGCTCAGCGAGACGACGATGCCCTTGTTCGTCACGGTTACGGGCTCACTGAAGATCTCTGCTGAGCCGCCGTGGCCATCGTGCGCTTCCAGCTTCACGCGGTATGCGCCGGCCGCAACGGGCTGGCCTTTGTCATCGTGGCCATCCCACCCCAGCTGCACCTCCGAATCAGACGATCGGGCAGCCAAGGATCGCACCGCTGGGCCGCCGGCAGCCGGAACGATCGACGCACTGGCATCCGCCTGCCGGTTGATCGATGCCGTCAGCCTCAGGCTATCGGTGGCGGGGTTGAACAGGCTGGCCGACAGTTTGGGCTGCCCGAGAACGAGCGCGGACCGCGGCGCCGTCTCGGCGGCAGGCGGGCCGGACACGGTCGGTTGAATAGAGGGAAAGGCAGCCGTCGACTGACCGGCCTCGGCAGGCGCCGTCCACGCTTCGCGGCCGGCAACCCTGCCGATGTCCAGCACCAGGCCAATCATGAGGCCCAGGGAGAAGACGGCTGCCGCGGCAACTCGAAGTTGCTGCACGCTGCACCTCCTTCCTGCGCAGGCGCATCGTTGATGCCTGCGCTAACTACCTGCTACGCAGCCCCTATGCCAAGCCGAAAAGGTCAGCCCAATCGACCGCCAGCGAGTCGCGCTGCCTGCGCGCGAACGCCGGAGGTGCGCAGAGCGAGACGCTTACGCAGGCGTGATCCAGCTGGGCCCGCCAAAGCCGCTGGACGCGATGACGGCCTGCAGCATCGCGCGCTTGGCTGGAGGGAAGATCACCAGAAAGGTGTGATCGTAGGGCGTCCACAGCTGGTCGAATGCCTGGTAACTCAGGGAGTAGCTGTCGCCAAGCAGAGGATCGGAGGCAATGAAGCGCTGGCCCATGTCGTCGTAGGCCTCGAGCGGCCGGAAATGCGTCTCGCGATCGCCCAGGCTCACGAACTGGGAGACGATAACCGGAAAGCCGTTTGCGATCAACGTCTTGAGCACTGCTTGACTGCCATGGTTGCCGATGTATTCCTGCATCCCGATGGTCGGCACGTAGCTGGCAACGTCGTCGGTGGACATGCCATACGGATTGCCATGGCGCAGGATCCGGTTCAACTCATCTTGAGACCGGTCAATGCCCCAGTAGTGCAGCACCTCGGCTACCGAGGCCGGACCGCAGTTGTTCAAGGTCTGAGTAATGTGGATGAGGGGACCAATGGAAGCCCGGGCGCCGGCCGTCTGAACCATCGGCCCGGGCGAGAGGACATGGTATATGGCCGCCCCGGCAGCGGGACTTGTGACTTCCCAGTCGAAGCGCTCTGTGTTGAGCCGCTCGACCAATCCCCGCGGCCCATTGATCCAGGTGCGATAGCCATCCGTAAAAGCGGTCCAGTTATCCGCCTTGCGCCACACCAGCAGCCCCCCGGTGGTAGCCTGCTCGGCATCTCCATCCGCTGTCGAGTGCTGGTCCTCGCGGCAGTCGCCGACGTTAACCAGCTCGTCATGCAGCGCGCTGAAACCGAGCACGAAGCCGCACGCCGTGGAAGCAGAAGCGCCGGCGCCAACTGCCGCGGCCACTGAAAGGACCGGCCCGGCGGCTTTGGCCGGAGAGGCAGCCTCCGTTGGCGCCTGAGCAGCGTCGCTTGAGTCAACGCTCGACGCAGCCAGCGGCAGGGCCAGCACGAGCAGACAGGAGAGAAGTAACGCGCGCAGCATAGGCAGGTGACGCTACCCCGGCGAACGCGGGCCGGAGGTGAGCACCGCAAAGCTAAGCGCACAGCAGCGCCGGGGGACGGGCACGTGGCCCAAATAGGGGGGTCAGCGCGGGGTTGCCGGACACACAAACAGAAGGGGGAGTACCTGCCTCATCCCCCTCCTGCCATGTCAGGGCAACACGCCAGGAGCATCAGGGCTGGCCACCCAGCCCTGATGCTTTGAAAGCGTGTTCTAGCCGGCGGCCGGCTTGGCGCTCGCAGCAGCCGAGCCGCTGGCGGCCGGCTTAGCAGCAGCGGAGCCACTCGCAGCCGCGCCACTCGCAGCCGGCTTAGCAGCGGCCGAGCCACTCGCGGCAGCGCCACTCGCAGCCGCCGAGCTGCTGGCGACGGCGCTGGCAGCCGGCTTGGACGCGGCCGCCGAAGCAGCAGCGCTAGCAGCGGGCTTTGAGGCAGCTGCCGAGGCCGGTGCGCTGGCGGCAGCAGCCGGCTTGGAAGCGGCCACACTGGCCGGTGCGCTGGAAGCGGGAGCGTTGCTGCCGCCGCAAGCGGCAAGCAACAACATGGAAACCGCCCCGGTTCCCAGGAAGGTGATCACTTTGGATTTCACGTCTGTCTTTCCCCTCCGAAAGAAAGTCCCGGCAATGTCAGCCGGTTTTTCACATACTGGCACGATTATATGACGCAATGTCAACCCCGCCACAATCGCACACAACCACCTAGTGTACAAGCATACGTGCGATAGGTTTCGAAACTCGCTGTAAAACAACACGTTTCTAGCTCTGAAAACCTGAACGTTTCCCCCGATACCTGCAGCCTTCGACGTAAGAACGACCCGCTCTGCCGCGCATTCGTGGAGCTAGCGCATGGACGTCATTTCACGCACTTGTCAGAAACAGACAATAGGCGTCCCGAGACGCATGAAATCATGTTGAAAGCACAACCTGCATCCCAGGAGAGCACCCTCGGACTTCACACCGCCAATCACCACTTTCACATTCAGCCTGCCCGATCAGCTAGCTGCCTGGCTGGACAGCTTTCACGTCTGGCTGGAGGTGAAGGTCCGGCTGTACGAGACCGACGCCAACGGGCACATGAGCCAGGCCACGTACTTCGGCTACCAGGAGTGGGCCTTCTCTGAATACTGGACCGCCTGCGGTTTTCCGGAGCTCGTTGGCAGCCAGGTCAACACGTCGCTGTTCATGGGCGAGCAATACTGCCGTTTCGTCTCGGAGCTGAGCTATTGGGAGCCCGTCCGGATGGGCGTACGCTGCGCCCGCCTGGGCCGGTCGAGCCTGACCCTGGAGTACGTATTCCTGCACCCCGATGGAAGCATCGCCGCGGTCGGCGGGAGCGGCATCGTCCACGTCGAAGTCGCCACGCGGCGGGCGCTGCCCATTCCGGACGGGCTGCGCCAGGCCATCGAGCGCATCGAGGGAGGCGGCTAGGGGCGCGCATCGATCCGCTGCATCATTGACATGCTCTCACTCAACCTTTATTCTTGATCCATACGCATACAGGGCGGATGAGCCGCCCAAAGGAGAGCACCGTCAATGGCAAAAGTAGTCGGCATCGATCTGGGGACAACGAACTCAGTCATTGCCGTCATGGAAGGCGGAGAGCCGACCGTCATCACCAACGCGGAAGGCAGCCGCACCACACCGTCGGTCGTCGCCTTCACCAAGTCCGGGGAGCGGCTCGTGGGCCAGCTGGCCAGACGCCAGGCCGTGGTCAACCCCGAGAACACCGTCTTCTCCATCAAGCGCTTCATGGGCCGCAAGTTCGGAGAGGTGGAAGGTGAGCGCGCTCGCGTCCCCTACGAGGTAGCCGAGGACAAGAACGGCGGCGTGCGGGTCAAGCTGAGCAGCGCCGGCCGCGAGCTTACGCCGGAAGAGATCTCCGCCATGATCCTGCAGAAGCTGAAGGCCGACGCGGAGAAGTACCTGGGCGAGCGCATCAACCAGGCCGTTATCACCGTCCCGGCCTATTTCAACGACTCGCAGCGCCAGGCGACCAAGGATGCGGGCAAGATCGCCGGCCTGGAAGTGCTGCGCATCATCAACGAGCCCACGGCGGCTTCGCTGGCCTACGGCTTGGACAAAGAGAAGGCCGAGACCATCCTGGTGTGGGACCTCGGCGGCGGCACCTTCGACGTCTCCGTGCTGGAGGTCGGTGACGGCGTTTTCGAGGTCCGCGCCACCAACGGCGATACGCACCTGGGCGGCGATGACTACGACCAGCGCATCGTCGACTACCTCGCCACCGAGTTCCAGCGCAACGAGGGCATTGACCTGCGCAAGGATCGGCAGGCGCTGCAGCGCCTCCTGGAGGCGGCCGAGAAGGCCAAGATCGAGCTTTCATCCGTCGTCCAAACGGAGGTCAACCTGCCGTTCATCACCGCCGATCAGAACGGGCCCAAGCACCTCCAGATCCCGCTCACACGGGCCAAGTTCGAGGAGCTCACGGCCGATCTCACCGATCGCACCGTGGGGCCCTTCAAGCAGGCGCTGGCCGACGCCGGGCTGACCGAGAAGGACATCGACGAGGTGGTCCTGGTCGGCGGAGCCACCCGCATGCCGGTCATCCAGCAGCTGGTCAAGAAGCTGACGGGACGCGATCCGCACCAGGGCGTGAACCCCGATGAGGTTGTCGCCGTCGGCGCGGCCATCCAGGCCGGCGTGCTGAGCGGCGAGGTCAAGGACGTGGTGCTGCTCGACATCACGCCACTGTCGCTCGGCGTGGAGACGCTGGGCGGGGTCATGACCAAGCTCATCGAGCGCAACACCACCATCCCGGCCCGCAAGTCGGAGATCTTCAGCACCGCCGAAGACAATCAGCAGGCCGTCGACATCCACGTCCTGCAGGGCGAGCGCGAGATGGCCGCGGACAACCGCACCCTGGGCAAGTTCCGCCTGGACGGCATCGCTCCGGCCCCGCGCGGCGTGCCTCAGGTCGAGGTGACGTTCGACATCGACGTCAATGGCATCGTCAACGTATCGGCCAAGGACATGGCCACCGGCCGCGAGCAGAAGGTGACCATCACCGCTACGACCAACCTGGCCAAGGATGAGGTCGATCGCATGGTGCGCGAGGCCTCGGCCAACGCGGCCGAAGACAAGCGCCGGCGGGAGCTGGCCGAAGCTCGCAACCAGGCCGACAGCCTGGTGTACAACACCGAGCGCACGCTGAAGGAAGCTGGCGACCGAGCGACGCCGGAGACCAGGGCGGCCGTGGAGCGCTCCTTGGATAGGGTCAAGGAAGCGCTGAAGAGCGAAGACACGGCCCGCATCCGTGGGGCGGCCGAAGAGCTGCAGGATACGCTGCAGCGCTTCTCCGAGGCCATCTACCAACCGGCCGGTGCTGGGGCAGCCTCGGGCGGCGGGAGTGGGAGCAGTGGCGGGGGTTCCGGGTCGGAGGACGTGATTGACGCTGAATTCAACTCCAGCGACCAGAAATAGGCGGTCATGACGGACACGACCGACCCACCCTCCCCCATCCAGGCCTGTGGATGGCCGCGGGCATGACCCCGTTCGAACCTGCTGCCCGCATCCGGGACCTGGAGCAGGATCTCGAGCAGGCTCGAGCGCAGGCAGCAGAGTACGAGCAGAAGTACCTCCGCTGCCTGGCCGAGATGGACAACTTCAAGAAGCGTCTGGAGCGCTCGCACAGCGATCTGGCGCGGAGTAACAAGAAAGCGCTATTTGCCAAGACCCTGGCGGTGCTGGACAACCTCGATCGGGCCATCCAATTCGAGCACACCGCCAAGGATGATCCCAGCAGCCTGATCGCGGGCCTGCGGCTCACCTACTGGCAGCTTGGCGAGCTCCTCGCGGGCGAAGGCGTCAAGGCTATCGAGGCCCTGGGCCAGCCATTCGATCCGCGGCTGCACGAAGCCGTGGACATCGACGTCAGCGGCGCGAACGCGCCCGGGACCGTGACCGCTGAGCTTCAGAAGGGGTACTACTACCAGGACGAAGTGCTGCGCCCGGTCAAGGTCAAGGTCGCGGCCACGGTTCGCAACCGCTGATGGAATATAAGGACTACTACAAGATCCTGGGCGTTGCCAAGGACGCTCCGGACAAAGAGATCAAGCAAGCGTACCGCCGGCTGGCGAGGCGCTTTCACCCCGACGTCAATCCCGGCGACCAGAAGTCGGAAGAGCGCTTCAAGGAGATCGGTGAAGCCTACGCCGTGCTGGGCGATCCCGATAAGCGCAAGAAGTACGACCAGTTCGGCCCCAGCCTGCGCGACGGCAGCTTCTGGAGACATGGCCCGAGTCCTCGACCGTCCAGCCGCGTCTACACCACGACCCGTGATTTCGCCAAGGACTTCGATGCCGAAAGCACGCTGCGAGGCATGGGCAGCGGTTTCTCCGAGTTCTTCGAGGCGCTGTTCGGCCAGGGCTTCGGTCGGGGAGCCGAGCAGCCGGCCGGAACATCCTCCAACGGTGGAGCGGCGCGGGCGGCCGGAGCAGCGGCGCACGATACCAGCAAGGGCAGCGACATCGAGCACCCCATGGAGGTCACGCTGGAAGAAGTCGCCAGCGGCGGCAATCGCGTATTCACGATGCAGGTGCCGGAGCTGTGTCCAACCTGCAAGGGCACGGCGCTGGTCAACGGCCGCCTGTGTATGACCTGCCAGGGCTCCGGAACGGTCAGCAAGCAGCGGCGGATCGAGGTCAAGATCCCGCCCGGAGTACGGGACGGCTCGCGCATCCGCATCAGGGGCGAAGGCAACCCCAGCCACAGCGGCGGCCAGAAGGGCGACCTCTTTCTGGTCGTAACGGTGCAGCCGCACCCTACGTTTGACCGGAAAGGAAACGACCTGTATGTGGAGGTTCCCGTTCCATTAACGAAGGCCATGCTGGGTGGAGAGATCAACGTGCCCACCCTCAAGGGCACGCAGCTCAGCATGAAGGTCCCCACCGAAACCCAAAACGCCCGCACCTTCCGCCTCGCCGGACAGGGCCTGCCGGCGCTGAGGGGCGATACCACCGGCGACCTGTATGCGAAGGTAAGGGTGATCTTGCCTACCAACCTTTCTGCCCGCGAGCGTGACCTGTTCCAGGAGCTCAAGCGGCAGCGGGAAGGATGAGAGCAGCCGCAATGAAGAGTGAGATGGTGAAGTTGAAGTCCACGCGCCAGGGCCGCTTCCCGCACTGCTCGTCGCGCTCGCTATCGAACGATGGAGCGTAGGCGGGCCAGCCGGACGCCGGCCAGCGAGCCGGCGGCGGGACACCACTACGTGATCAGCGTAGCCGCGCGGATGGTCAGCGTGCACCCTCAAACGCTGCGGCATTACGAACGGATCGGGCTGGTAAACCCCGCGCGCACGGTAGGCAACATCCGGCTGTATTCCGACGAGGACATCCAACGGCTGCAGCAGATTCAGCGGCTCATCGACGAGTTGGGCGTCAATCTGGCCGGCGTGGAAGTCATCATGAACATGAACGACAGGATCGAGCGGCAGCAGCGTGAATTCGAGCAGCGCCTGCGCGAGATCGAAGAGCAATACCAGCAAGACATCGAGCGGTACCGGCGCATCATCCGCAAGATGGACAAGATTGCCACCTAGTGCTAGAGTGGCAGGAATAGGACGGATGTTCTAACTTGGAGACACAACCACCCTACGCGCTGAACGGCGTGGCACCGCAGGACGAAGAGCTGAGCGACAAGCAGGCGCGGATGCTCGACTTCATCCAGACGTTCCACGCCAAGAACCAGCGCCCGCCGACCAACCGCGAGATCGGGCGCGGCGTAGGCATCCGCTCGACCAGCCACGTGAATTACCACCTGCGCATCCTGGAAGAGAAGGGCTTCATCGAGCGCATCCGCAACACCTCGCGCGGCCTGCGCCTCAAGTCACCCCTCCACGTCGAGAACGAGATCCGCGCTGTGCCGCTGCTCGGGCGCATCGCCGCGGGCCAGCCGATCGAAGCCGTGACGAGCAACGACGAGGTCGTGCCCGTGTCGGCTGAGTTCGCTCCGGAAGGCACATACGCCCTGCAGGTACGCGGCCAATCCATGATCGACGCGCTCATCGACGATGGCGACATCGTCATCGTCAAGCCAGCCGAGGACGTTCGCAACGGCGACATGGTTGTCGCCACGCTGACCGACTCGCGCGGCGCCAACCCGGAGGCCACGCTCAAGCGCTTCTACCGTGAGGACGACCGCATCCGCCTGCAGCCTGCCAACAGCCAGATGGAGCCCATCTATGTCGATCCGGAGCACCTCCAGATCCAGGGCCGAGTCATGGCCGTGCTGCGCAAGCTGTAAGGGAAGCGGGACTGCTCCGAGGCGCGGCTCACCTGGCTGGCTACTCCGGCACCCCCCTCCCCCAGAAGCTTGGCGTCAAGCCGGCCTCCACGCTGTGGCTGGTCAACGCTCCCGACGGCTTCGAAGCTGAGCTGCAGCCGCTGCCGGAAGGCGTTCGGCCCGCGGCCCCGTCCCAAGGGCGGGCAGACGTCATCGTCGCCTTTTTCACCCTGCGGAAGGAGCTCTCGCGTTCTTTGAGCGAGCTCACGGCGGCGCTCGAAACAGCCGGCGGATTGTGGATCGCGTGGCCCAAGAAGGCCTCCGGGCTAGCTACCGATCTCAACGAGAACGCCGTCCGCGAAGCGGGCCTGCATGCCGGTTTGGTAGACAACAAAGTGTGCGCGATCGACCAAGTCTGGTCCGGCCTGCGGTTCGTTTACCGGCTCAAGGACCGGCCGGATCGACGCTAGAAGCGTCCGGTGGCGCGGACTCGCTCGCACCGTCCGCGCCGCTCCGCTGCATCTCGTATCTGGCCCCCAGCCTGCCCGACGAGCTATTCCGGGTCCTGGCGGAGTACCTCGCAGCGGCGCTGGGCACGACCGCCTCGATCGAGTACGAGACGAGATTCTCGGCACCGGAGTCACAGCCGTCCAATGGATTCGCCCTGAACCGCTACGACCTCGGATTTGTCTGCTCGACGGCCCTGGCCCTCGCCGCCGAGCATCCGGCGGGCTTCGAGCTGGTGCCCTACGCACCCGTTTTCGACGATACCCGAGCCGAAGGGCGGCCGGTGTACTTCTCGGAGGTGACCGTCCGCGGCGATAGCCAGGTCTTCGCTCCCGAGGATCTGGCCGGCGGGGTGTGGGCCTACAACGACAGCTGCTCGCTCAGCGGCTACTTCTCGCTGCTGGAATTTCTCGACCGGCGAGACCTCGACCTCTCCTTCCTGGGCGGCATGCGACATTCGGGCTCGCACCTCGGCTCGATCGAGCTGGTCATGAGCGGGCAGGCCGATGCCGCGGCTATCGATTCCAACGTGCTGTCGCTGCAGCGCCGCCGCCGCCCCGAGCTGCGGACCAGTCTGAGGGTCATCGCCTCGTGGGGGCCGTTCCCGGTCCAGCCGGTGGTCGTGCGAACGATGCTGCCCGGCCTAACCAAGCTGGCTGTGGCTGAGGCGCTGAGTCAGCTGGCCTCCTCTCCCGAAACGCGACGGCGGCTCGAGCCATTCGGACTGCAGGGCTTTGCCGAGGTCGACGAAGCCTTCTACGCCACGCAGCGGCAGTCGATCGAGCGCTGCCGGCGCGTCTTTGGACAGCTCCCGGGATAGCTCAGCCCGCCCTTAATCACTGCTGTCCGCGGTGACCTCCACGGTAAGCGTTCCCGGATTCAAGCGCACGCGCAGCAGCACGCCGTCCAGCTCGTAGGGGCAATCGGGAGCCACGGCTTCGTCATAAGAGATCGCCTGACGAACGTAGAACGTGCGCTCGACGGCATCCACCCGAAGTGGCCCCTGCATGTGCGCCACTCCGCGGATGAAGTTGAACGCGCGGCGGGCCGGCCAGCTCGACGGGATCAGGAAGTCGTCCGCCGCCGGCAGCGGGTGGGAAGTCGCCCTCCGTCCGTCCTGGGCACGGGGGTGGGCGCGGCCTGTCGCCAGCTCACGGATCGCCCGGACCAGCAGCGCCCCGCCTGTTTCGGCGCAGCGCCGCTCCAGCGTCTCCCCCTCGATGCCTTCCGCCACCCGCAGCCGGTGCTGCCCGAGCAGGGGCCCGGCGTCGGCCTGGCTGGACAGCTCGTGCACGCTGACACCGGTCGTCCGCCGGCCAAGGCGGAACGTCCAGAACAGCGGAGCCGGACCGCGATTATCAGGCAGGAGGGAGGGATGGACGTTGAGCGCGGCCAAGCCGGCCAGCGCCGAGAAGGCGCGCGGGATCAGCCCGGGCCAGCAGGCCACCGCCATCACGTCCGGCCTCAGCTCCCGCACCCTCGCCAGGACATCGCCGGCGGCCAGGCTGCGCGCTTCGTATACCGGGATACCCGCCTCCCAAGCGAGCTGGACGACACCGGGCCGAACGAAGGGCGTGAGGATCTGCAAGCCACCTCCGACGGACGGGGACGGAAGCGGCAGGAGGCGCCGCAGTCCCGACTCAGCGACCGGCTCTGCGTCCGAGTGGGCCAGGGGCTTCGGCAGCGGCTCGTCGCTTGCCGGGATCAGCACCCCACAAATCTCCATTCGGGCGGCGATCAACGCCGCCAGCACCGGCGTTGAAAACGACGCCTGCATACCCAGGAAAAGCACGCTGGTTGGGCCTGCCATACTTCAGGTCTCGAAGCCGGAACGGCCGCCTGGCGGAGATTCCGGACAGCAGCCGCAAGGAGAGCGCCGATGGCTCGCATGATTCATTGCGTGAAGTTTGACCGAGACCTGCCTGGCCTCGAAGCGCCGCCAATCGGGGGCGAGCTCGGCCAGCGAATCTTCGAGCACGTCTCTCAACAGGCCTGGGAGCTGTGGGAGCGCCAGGCTACGCTGCTCATGAACCACTACGGCTTGAGCATGGGCGATCCCGAGGCGCGCAGGTTCCTACGCGAGCAGATGGAGGAGTTCTTCTTCGCGCCCGACGCCCAGATGCCGCAGGAGTACGATCCCACGACCGCGGCCGGCGGCGCGGTCAAGGGCGGCGCCGCCAAGAAGTGACCTCCGGGGCGGCCTGCTGCGGCCCGGACGATCTGAACCAGGCCCTCTCGCTGGAGATCCCTACATCGAGCCTGCGGCGGCGCGGAGCCATCCTGCTGATCTCCTGCTACGAGCTGGGTCATCAGCCGCTCAACCTGGCCTCGCCGCTGGGCAGCTTGATCCAGGCCGGTTACCAGCCACTCGCGGTCGATACCCACGTCGAGCAGCTGGCCGACGAGATCATCACCGGCGCCGAGCTGGTCGCCATCTCCGTGCCCATGCACACCGCTCTCCGCCTGGCTGAGCAGATCGCCCGTCGGGTCCGCGAGCTGAACGCCGACGCTCATATCTGCGTGTACGGACTGTATGCCTGGCTGAATGCGGAATATCTGTTCGAGGGGTCAGGGGCCAGGGGCCAGGGGGCAGGGGAAACGAGCGGTCCGGAGTGCCGTGGGCCGCGGGCCGGGCAGGTGTCGAGCACCGCGGACGCGCATCGTATGGGTTCTGTTCTGGCCCCTGGCCCTCGGCCCCCGGCCTCTGCCGCCAGGGACTCCGAACCGCTCGCCGATTCGGTCATCGGCGGGGAGTTCGAGGAGCCGCTGCTGGGGCTGGCTCAGGCGCTGGAGGAGGGCCGCCTGGCCGGCGAGGGCGTGCGCTACCCGGAGCGCTACGCCGCCCCGCACATACGACGCCTGCGCTTTGCCGAGCCGGTGCGCTCGGCGCTGCCTGTACTCGAGCGTTACGCCGGGCTCATGCGAGCGGGTGAGCGGCTGACGGCCGGCTACGTCGAAGCCAGCCGAGGCTGCAAGCATCGCTGCCTGCACTGTCCGATCACCCCGGTCTACAACGGCCGGTTCTTCGTGCTGCCGCCCGATCTGGTGCTGCGCGACATTCGCCGCCAGGTGGCCTCCGGCGCCCGCCACATCACCTTTGGCGACCCGGACTTCCTGAACGGCCCAGGGCACAGCCTGCGAATCGCGAGGGCCATGCACAAAGAGTTTCCGGACGTGAGCTTCGACGCGACGATCAAGATCGAGCACATCCTGGCCCATGCGGGGCTGATGCCGGAGCTCAAGCAGCTCGGCTGTGCCTTCGTCGTATCGGCGGTGGAATCGTTGAGCGACGAAGTGCTGCGGCGGCTCGACAAGGGCCACACCGCCGAGGACGTCGCCCGAGCCCTGGACGTCATGGCCGCCGCCGACATCCCCCTGCGACCATCCCTGGTGGCGTTCACCCCCTGGACGACCCTGGACGATTACCTCGCCCTGCTGGCGTTCGTCGAGGGCAGAGACCTGGTCGAGATGATCGACCCCGTGCAGTACTCTATCCGCCTGCTGGTGCCGCCGGGCTCCGCCCTGCTCGAGAGCGCCCGCGAATGGCTGGGCGAGCTCGATCGCGCGGCGTTCTCATACCGCTGGCGGCACCCCGATGACCGCATGGATAGCCTGTCCCTACAGGTCCAGGCCATCGTCGAAGAGGCCGAGTGCGAGCAACGGGACGTGTGGGCCACGTTTCTGGCGGTCAAGACCGCTGCCTATCGAACGGCTGGGTTGCCTGCTCCCGCGGCCATGCGCCGCCCGGCCTCACACCGGCCGGAGCCGCCGCGGCTCACGGAGTCGTGGTTCTGCTGCGCCGAGCCAGTCCGGACCCGGCTCGCCGGCTCGGTGTAACGGGTTCGCGAGCTTGTCCAGCGAGCAGCCGAGCTGTTGGCTGCTCGGCTGTCAGGCTCGCAGCACCGGCAGCTCCGGCTCGATGCGGAAGCGCAGCTGGCCGTGGGCGTCGCGCAGGGCCTGCTCCACCGCGGCTGGCTCCCCTCCGCGGGCGAAAATGAAGCCCAGGTAGCTGGCGCCCTCCGGCAGCGGCACCACACGCTGGTTGAGGCGCACCGTGAGGCTCACGTCCTGCACCAGCGGCACCGACCGTGCCCGCTCGACACCTTCGACGGCCCTCAACCAGCCTCCGGCCGGGATCGGAATCATCATTGCCCCGGCTGCCTCCCGCTGCCTCAGCTCCCGCGGCAGATCCAGGCCGAGCGCGTGGCGAATGATCAGCTCCTCCAGGCCCATGCCGGCGCCGAACTCGAGCACGCTGGAGCACAGCCCCCCTATCGAGCGGCCGGCGAGCTCTACCATCCAGGGGCCGTCCTCGTTGATGCGCAGCTCGGCGTGGAGCGGGCCGCTGTGCAGACCAATGGCCCGGGCCGCGCTCGCGGCGCAGGCCGAGATCGCTGCTTGGACGTCGGGCGGCAGGCGCGACGGAGTAACGTAGATCGTCTCCTCGAAGAAGGGCCCATCGAGCGGGTCAGGCTTGTCGAACAGCGCCAGTACGTCGAGGCGCCCGTCGGTGAGCAGTCCTTCCAGCGCGACCTCAACGCCGGGAATGAAGCTTTCTACCAGCAGGTGGCCGTCCGGCGCCTCGGACAGCAGCCGTTTGATGCGATTGAAGGCCGCCACGAAGCCCGCGACGTCGTCCGCTCGGATCACGCCGCGGCTGCCGGACAGCCGCAGCGGCTTGAGTACACAGGGAAAGGTCACGCCGGCCGCGAGCGCGCTCGGGTCGGCCTGCAGCGAAGCCAGCTGGAAATGCGGGGAGGGCACGCCGGCAGTGGCGAACCGCCGCCGCATCTCGTGCTTGTCCCGCGCCGCCAGGCTGGCTTCCGGCGAGTTGTAGGGCAGGCCGAGCCGTTGCGCCGTCCTGGCCGCGATCAACGTGGCGCCATCGTCCACCGGCAGGATGGCGTCAACCGGGTGCGCCACGGCGAACGCCACGAGATCCTCGACGGCGCGATCTGGATCGGCGAAGGGGACGCCCAGCTCCACCTTCCAGTGCTCGGCCAGGTCGGGCGGCAGATCCACTGCCTGCACGACCTCGGCCTCCAACCGCCGGCCAGCGGCGCAGAACGCCGCGGATCGGTAGCTGAGGGCCGAGACCAGCAGCAGCAGGCGCTTCACGCGGGGCCGCCGTTGGGCGGCCGAATGGGTGGAATCACCACCCACAGCGTACTAAGAGAACCAACTCCTGAGCAGCGAAGCTCGGCCGAGCACTCCTAGGCGGCGCCCAAAACGCTGCCGCGCTGGGCGCCGAGGACCTTCATGATGCCGGCCATCGTGGCGAAGGCCGTGCCCAGGAGGCCGACGAAGAGCGCCTCTTCACGGTGGCCGGTAAGGTACAGGCCCATGGAAGCGAAGACCGACCCGGCGGCCAGGCTCACATAAGCCTCATCGGGCACCTTCTCCATGTTCTGGGCGATCAGGTCAGCGCGCTCCTTTACGTTCACCGTCATCGAAGACCTCCTTGTGGTGCGGGGTTGCAGGACTTGCACTCCGCGCTGTGCCCGCACAATCCGTTCCATTTCAGCGCGCCGTCAGATGTCCCGCAGCGAGAAGACGCGGGCTCCAACGAAGAAGATCACGACGACGTACAGCACCGACCACACCAGCATCGGCGTGGCCAGCGGAGCCAGGGAGACGAACGGGTTGTTCGGCCCGGCTGCCTGGGAGGCCAGGCCGGTCAGCTCCGGCAAGAGGTAATAGGATGCGCCGCGCCACAGCACGTCGGTGGGGATGAGCAGGCTGGTGGCGATGCCGCCGTTCACCATGCTGGAGATGTTGAGCGCCTTGCCGATGGCCTCCACCAGACCACCGATCCGGCCGAGCCCGTAGATGAGCAGCGGCACGATGCCGCTGGCCAGGGTCCCCAGGAATGATCCGAACAGCAGGCGCAAGCTGAGCACGACCAAGCCCTGCAGGAGCAGCAGCTCGCCCGCTCGGATTGGGTGCGGTGGGTAATAGCCAATCTCCCAGCCGATGGGCAGGATGACGCCGGCGCTGAACAGCGCCACCCATAGCGCCAACAGAGCGGCCGATCCCATCCAGCGGCCGGCAACAACGTCCAAACGCCGCACGGGCTTGGTGAGAATGGCCTGCAGCAGACCATTCTCACTCTCCTGCTGAACGCTGTGGCCGGGTACGAACACCGCCAGCAGGGGCAGCATCAGGCTGCCCAGGAAGAAGGCCGCCTGCTCCAGACCGGCGCCGCTGATCACCGACTGCAGCGGGTCCCGCAGGTTTTCGGCGATCTTGCTCGATCCCCAGGCCAGCAGGCCGATGTACACCATGGTCAAGCCGAAGGCCAGCGGGATCAGACGGTTACGCAGTGCTTCGTTCAGCGTGAGTCGGGTGAAGATCCAGATGGGCATACAGGGGCCTCAGCTCGCCGCCAATTCGGCTCGTTCTGCGCTGGTGGCCGGCGCAGCTTCTTCCGGCCTGGCGCCGTCGACCCATTGCAGGAAGAGATCCTCCAGGCTCGTGCGTCGCGGCCTGAGCTCGAGCAGGCCGACGGACTGAGCGACCAGGAAGCGGGTCACCTCAACCGCGTCCGACGCGTGCCCGACAGCTAGGACGAGCCGCTGCTCCTGCTCGCCAAGCTCGCACGTCTGGACGTTCCAGGCGGGCGGCAAAGCGGCAAGCACGTCATGGTTGAGGCCGGTGAGCCGCAGCTCCAGCTCGTGGCCGCGGCCCAGCAGGTCGTCCAACCGCCCCTGCTGCACCACGCGGCCATGGTCGACGATGGCTACGCGATCGCACACCAGCTCGATCTCACTGAGCAGGTGCGAGTTGAGGAACACCGTGACGCCGCGCTGCTTGAGGTGTTGGATGATGGCCCGAACGTCGCGGCGGCCGATCGGGTCGAGTGCCGACGTAGGCTCGTCCAGGATCACCAGGTCGGGCTCGTTCAGCAGCGCTTGGGCGAGACCGAGCCGCTGCTGCATGCCCTTGCTGAAGGTTCCGATTCGGTCTCCCACCCGATCGGCCAAGCCGACCAGCGCCAGCACCTCCGGAATGCGCTGTCTGCGCGCCGCCAGCGGCATATCCAGCAGCCCGCCATGCAGGTCGAGCAGCTCGGTCGCCGACAGCCAGTCATGGAAACGAAACAGCTCGGGCAGGAAGCCCAGCTTACGGCGGGCCTCCCGATCCCCCAGCGGCCTGCCCAAGAGCTGGCCGCCGCCGGCCGTGGGGCGGGCCAGGCCGGTCAGCAGCTTGACCGCGGTCGTCTTGCCCGCGCCGTTGGGGCCGAGGAAGCCGAATACCTCCCCGCGCGGGACGCGCAACGTGAGCTCATGCAGCGCGACGTGCCGGCCATAAGCTTTGCCCAGGCCGTGCACGTCGAGGGCCGAATCGGGCTGGCTCACCTCACCGAGCTGGCCAAAGCCAGCAGCGACTTCTCATCCAGCTTCGTACCGGTAACACCATAGACGATGCCGTTGTTGACCCAAACCACCATCACGGCCGGACCGTTCTTGCCGGCAAGCCCGGGCGCGCCATTGACCGACACCTTGTGCAGCTGCGAATCCGGACCTGCCGGGATGGGCAGCGTGTGCCGCCAATCGCCGATAGCCTGGAGCTGCGCCTTGAGATCGGCCGGGATAGGCAGCGACAGCAGGAACCCGCGCAGGTCGTCGGGCGAGACCCCCGTGGCATCGACGCTGGGGCTGTGCGTTTCCACCACCAGCACGCTGGCGCTGTTGAGCAGGGCATTGACCGCTCGGCTGTCGGTGGCCGGCGCGGACGGCGCGCCTTTGGCCAGATCCGACAGGGCCTGCGCCGGGGCGCCGGAGCGGCGTGCCTGGGCCGCCGCCGCCTGGAGATCCTGCAGGCTCGTTCCGGGCGGCAGGTAGGCCAGCTCGACGGCCGGCTCCAGGTGCAGCTGCAGCGTGGCGCCGTCGTATTGCGGCGGCAGCTGAATGTCCCTACGACCCACGGAGTCAAGGTACGCACGCGTCTTGTCGGCGCGGAAGGTGAAGGCCACGGTCTGCCCGGTGGTGGTGGCGATGACGCTGGGCTGCGCTCCCAGACCGGCAGGAAGCTGGTTCGGCGTCTGAACGGTGAAGCCAACCGCCGACGACGCCTCGCTCAGGCTGGCCATCTGCGTGGGCCGCAGGTTCAGGGAGCGGCCCTGCTGCGGCGGATCGCCGAACTTGGACAGGTCGGGCAGAGGCTCGGACAGGCTGTTGATGGTGATGGGCGTGAAGTCCTGGACGCGGAAAAAGCTCAGGAACTGCGCGGCAAAGCTGCGCACCGGCGTCAGGAACAGGCTGAGACCGAGCAGCACGCTGGCGGCCGCGGCCGCCAGCGGCATCCGCGCCGAGCCGTCCAGGATGCGCGGCAGGCGAAGCAGTCGAACGCTGCGTGAGCGCATCGAAGCAATCCGCTGCTGGCGCAGCCAGGCGCCGTCGACGTCGGGCGGGGATTCAGGCGCCAGCAGGTCGAGGGCATGCTTGACCCGGGCGTCTTCAACTGGCGAAGGGGTGACGTTCATGGCTGATCCTCCTGGTCCTGGTACACGTCCTTGAAGCGGCGCTCGGCCCGGGCCAGCAGCGTGCCCACCGAGGCCGGGTTGATGCTCAGAGCTTGCGCCACTTCGGCATAGCTGAGGCCGCTGTGCCGAGCGAGCAGCAGCAGGCTTTCACGCGGCTTGAGCTGGCGCAGCGCCCGCCACACCGTCTCCCGCCTTTCCTGGCGTTCGAGCGTGCCGGCCGGGTCGTCGTCCCGCTCCGACAGCAGCCGCAGCGGCAGATCCTGCCGGAAGGCGCGCTCCTCTCGAGCGGACCGGCGACGAGCGCCCCGCAGGGCGTTGAGCGCGGCGTGAGTGGCGGCTTTCCACAGCCAGCCGTCCACTGTCGGGCTGCTCCAGTCAGCTGGCCCGCGCCGCGCCAGCTGCAGGAACAGTTCCTGGCTGAGATCTTCAGCTTCCCGCTCGTCTCCGGTAACCCGGTACAGCAGCCCGAAGACTCGGCCGTAGTGCGTGCGGAAAAAGTCCTCGAATAGATCCGCGCTGGCCATCAGCGGCTTGGTGTGGTCAGCGCCAACGGCTAGCGCCACGTCTGCAAGACCATCGTTTTCAGACCTCCGTAGGCTATCGCACCGCCGGCCCTTCGGTTGTGACACGCGGCCGAGCCGATAATTCTGGCGATGGGCCGAAGCGCTGTGCTCGAGCTGAGCGGAGTCAGCTATGCGTACGGCAGCGGACCGCTGGCCACGCCCGCCCTGCGCAACGTTTCGCTGACCGTGAATGGCGGCGAGATTGTGAGCCTGGTCGGGCCCAGCGGCTGCGGCAAGACGACCCTGCTCAAGATCGTGTCCGGGCTGCTGCAGCCGGATCGAGGCGAAGTCCGCGTGAACGGACTGACCAGCCGCGGCGTGCACGCCGGCATCGGCTGCATCTTCCAGACCCCACGCTTGCTTCCCTGGCGCACGGTGCTGAGCAACGTCATGCTGCCGCTGGAGGTCGAGCGCGTGAGCCGGCCGCAGGCGCGGATGACGGCGGAGCGGGCGCTGGCCCTCGTGGGACTGAAGGGCACCGGCCAGCGCTATCCAGCCGAGCTGTCAGGCGGCATGCGGCGCAGGGTGGCCATCGCGCGGGCGCTCACCTCCGATCCCGCTGTGCTGCTGATGGACGAGCCGTTCGCTTCGCTGGACGCCATCTCCCGCGAGAAGCTCAACCTGGAGATGCTGCGGCTGCGAGAGGCCACCGGCAAGACGGTGCTGTTCGTCACCCACTCTATCCGCGAGTCGGTGCTCATGTCCGACCGGGTGCTGGTCCTGTCGCACCGTCCAGCGGCCGTACGCCGCGAGGTGCGCGTTGACCTGGGCCCGCAGCGAGACCTGCGCGTGCAGGACTCAACGGAGTTCACGCGGCTCACGGCGGCCCTGCGGGAAGAGCTGGACTACGGCGAAGACGAGGAGCGCCGCCGCCTGGACGGCGAGCCGGAGGAAGACGGCGCATGAATACCGCCGGCGCCGGTCCCGCGGCCGGAGCATTCGAGGACGCCGAGCCGGAGACGCCGTTCGGCCCCCAGGGCCGGTCGCATCACAGCTGGGAGCGCTATTCGCTGGCGATTTCGCTCGCCGTCGGCATCGGGCTGTGGTGGCTGGTCGTGGCGGTTACGGGGCTGCCCCGTTTCGTGCTGCCCACTCCTGCCGAGGTCGTCCTGAGGTTGGTCGACTACCTGCCGACCGGTCAGCTGCAGACGCACATCCGCACCACGCTGGTCGAGGCCCTGCTGGGAGGTGCGCTGGGCCTGGCGGTAGGTCTCGCCAGCGGCTACCTGCTGGCGAAGTGGGACGTGGCTGAGCGGCTGGTCGCGCCCTACCTGGTGGCCTCGCAATCGGTGCCAATCATCGCCTTCACGCCGATGCTGATCTTGTGGTTCGGGCCCGGCACCGTGTCGAAGGTGCTCATCTGCGCCATCATCGTGTTCTTCCCCATGACCATCAACACCATGGTCGGCCTGCGATCTGTCGACGCCGGGCTGCTGGAGCTGATGCGCACCTATCGCGCGAGCAGGTGGCAGATCCTGCGCATGGTCGAAATTCCCTCGGCCCTGCCCATGGTGTTCGGCGGCCTCAAGGTCAGCGGCACGCTCAGCGTCCTGGGAGCGGTAGTCGGCGAATTCGTGGGTGCCAAGGCAGGCCTCGGCTATCTGGTCAACTACGCCGCCTTCCAGCTGGACACGCCGCTGATGTTCGTCGGCCTGTTGGCCCTGGTGGTCCTGGGCGTAGGCGTGTTCACCCTGATCAGCCTCGTGGAGCAGCGCACGCTGCGCTGGATGGCCCGCGGTCGCCACTAGCACCACTCGCGGTTCTCTATGATCGTGATCGATTGGCAGCCGGGTTCAGCCCGGCTCAGGACAGGAGTTCGATGAACAGACAGCCCTTTGCTCTGCTGGCAGTGGCGCTCGCCGGAGTCCTCGCCGCCTGCGGCGGCGCGGCGGCGCCGGCAAGCAGCACCGCACCTTCCCAAGCCGCGGCAAGCCTGGCCGCGCCAGGCGCGACCAGCTCGGCCTCCGCCAAGCCCGCGGCTTCGGCCTCGCCCGCGCCCTTGGCGTCGGCGGCCGCTTCGGCATCGCTCAGCGCATCCGCCGCGGCCAAGCCGGCCACCGCGACCGACGTCCAGCTGGCCCTGGGCTACATCCCCAACGTCCAGTTCGCGCCCTTTTACCTGGCCGAGGCCAAGGGCTTCTATCGCGACGAGGGCATCAACATCTCATTCGACAACGGCATCAGCCCCGACCTCATCAAAGCGGTCGGGGCGGGCAAGTTCAAGTTCGCCATCGCCGACGCCGACACCGTTATCTCCGCCCGGGCCGAAGGCATTCCGGTCACCTACGTGGCCTCGTTCTTCGAGCAGTTCCCGGCGGCGATCATCTCGCTGCCCAAGGCCGGCATCAGCCAGCCGGCGAGCATCAAGGGCAAGAAGGTCGGCATCCCCGGCCAGTTCGGATCGAGCTACGTCGCGCTGCTGGAGCTGCTGGGCAAGCTGGGCCTGACCGAGAAGGACATCGACCTGCAGGCCATCGGCTTCAATCAGCCCCCACAGCTGCTGGCCGGCAAAGTCGATGCCGTCATTGGCTTTGCCAACAACGACGCGCTGCAGGTGGCGGCGGCAGGCACGAAGCCGAACGTCATGATGCTGGGCGAGCTGGTGCCCATGGTTGGGTCCGGGTTGGTGACCAACGATGACACCCTGAAGGGCAGCCCACAGCTGGTGCAGGGCATGGTCCGAGCGATGCTGCGCGGCATGCAGTACACCATGGCCCATCCCGATGAGGCGTTTCAGATCACGACGAAAGCAGTCCCTGAGGCGGGCGGCCAGAACGCCAAGCTGAACCAGGACGTATTGGCAGCCACGCTGCCGCTGTGGAGGAGCAGCGGCACGGACGCGAACGGGCTGGGCTGGGCCGACCCCGACGCGCTGAAGGCCATGTCAGACACGATGGTCAAAGCGGGCATCATCAGGTCCGCGCCGGCGCCGGACCAGGTCATGACCAACCGCTTCATCTCGAAAGACGTCACGTAAGCGCGTAGAAGGCGGGCATTTCTTAGCGTTTTCTTAGCCTCCGCTCACTCGGCCAGCGGGTCTGGCGGCAAATACTCGGTGTCATGCTGCACTCACACGTCTGGGATTTCCGGACCAAATACGGGCGACCGCTGACGGCCATAACACTCGTGGCCGGACTTCTTCTAGCCACGACCGCCTGCGGCGGGTCGGCCGGAGCATCCTCGACGGTTCCCGGCGACGCGGTGCAGTCCAACGCGGGCGCCTCGCCGCCCTCGGCTGCGCCCAGCCCGGGCGCCCCGGCGGCCACCGTCTCTCTCGCCGCCTCGGCCGCGGCCGGATCGGCCTCGCCGAGCGCGGCTTCTGCCGCGTCGAGCAGCAGCGCGCCGGCAGCGCAGTCCGCTGCAGCTGCAGGGACGGTCAAGCTGGCGGTCGTGCCGGACGCCAGTCAGGTGAACATTCGGGTCCAGGAGCTGCTGGCCGGCAACCTGGGGCAAACCGAAGCCGTCGAGAGCACCAAGGCGGCCAGCGGCGCCATCGTGCTGGACGCCAGCGGGGCGCTGCTGCCGAGCCAGTCCAAGGTTCAGATCGACCTGCGGACCTTGAAAAGCGACCAGCGCATCCGCGACAACTTCATCCAGCGCAATCCGCTGCAGACCAGCCAGTTCCCCACCGCCGACTTCGCACCTACCCGCATCGACGGGCTCAGCGGTCTCCCAACCAGTGGGCAGCACACCTTCACTCTCAGCGGCGACTTGACTGTGCATGGAGTCACCAAGCCCGTCAGCTGGGACGTAACGGCGCAGTTCGGCCCACAAGGCTTGACCGGCCAGGCCAGCACCGCCTTCAAGATGACGGACTTCGGGCTCACACCGCCCAAGGCCGGCCCGGTCATCCAGGTGGCCGACGGCGGGAAAATCGACTTCACCTTCCAGGCGCAGCGCGCGGCCTGACGGCCGACTCAGTCGGCGCCGGCGAGATCGCCGCGGCGGCCGAATGGCAGCAGCATGCGGGTTCTGAGGATACGCTCGCGGCGGCGCTCCTCCTCTAGGTGACGCTGCGTGGCTTTGAGCATGTCGGCCAGCGAGATCATGCCCAGCAGCTGCCGGCCGCCACGCTCCACCACCGGGAAGCGAGTGAGGCCGGTTTCCGCCATGCGGTACATCACGCTGCGCAGAAGCTCATCCGGATAGGCGACGACGACGTCCGGTTTCACCGCTTCGGCCAGCTGCCCGCCCCGGTTCCCGTTGCAGTCCGGCGGCTGCCCCAGGATCTGCCGGGCGTCGCGGCGAGTGAGCACCCCAACCACCGAGCGGCCCTCGTCGAGCACCGGATACAGCCGCTGGCCCCTGCCCTGCCCGTCGCCGCGGATGGAGGCGCCCAGATCGCTCAGGCTGAGGGCGGCCGGCAGCGCCACCACGTTGGTGCGCATGACCTCGCGCACGAACAGGATCTCCAGCGGGTCGGTGGCATATTCGCGGCTGAGGTGATAGCCCCGCCGGGCAACCTTCTCGGTCAGAATCGAGCGGCGCAAGACGAGCACGGTAAACCCATGGGCGACGATCGCCGCTACCAGCAGCGGCAGCATCACGTTGACGTCGTGCGTCAGCTCCAGGGCGAAGATGATGCCGGTGAACGGCGAGCGCATGGTACCCCCGAGGATGGCGCCCATGCTCACCAGCGGCCAGAAGCCCGCGCCCTCGTTCGGCAGGAACAGTGTCTCCAGCCCGCCTAGCGCGCCGCCCATGATGAGCAGCGGCGCGAGGACGCCGCCCGACGTGCCGGAGCCGAGCGACAGCGCCCAGATCAGGGACTTGATCAGCAGCACTCCCCAGATGATCTGCAGCGGCAGGGTGCCCTGCAGCAGCTGGCCGATGATGTCGTAGCCAACCCCCAGGGCCTGCGGGAAGAGCAGGCCGCCCACGCCAATGGCCAGACCGCCGATGGCCGGCCACCACATCCAGTGGATCGGAATCTTGCTAAAGGCGTCCTCGGCGGCATACACGCCGTACGTCAGCAGCGCCGACAGCCCACCTGCCAGCAGACCGACCAGGGCGCAGGAGAGCAGCCCCACCGGGCCGATGAACTCCGGGTGCGGAGGCACCGGGAACAGCGGCCCCAGGCCGATGATGTAGCGCCGCACCATCGTGGCGGTGGCGCTGGCCAGCGCCACCGGGATGAGGCTGCGAGGCTTCCACTCGAACAGCAGCAGCTCCACGGCCAGCAGCACGGCGGCCACAGGTGAGGCAAACGTGGCCGACATGCCGGCCGCTGCCCCAGCCACGAGCAGCGTCTTGCGTTCGGCGCTGGTGAGACGCAGGAACTGGGCGATGAGCGATCCGAAGGCGCCGCCGGTCATGATGATTGGCCCTTCGGCGCCGAAGGGCCCGCCCGAGCCTATCGAGATTGCCGCGGACAGCGGCTTGAGCAGTGCCACCTTGGGCTCCACGCGGCTGCCGTTGATGAGGATCGCTTCGATGGCTTCCGGAATGCCATGCCCGCGGATGCGCTCGGAGCCGTAACGCGCCATGAAGCCGATGATGAGCCCGCCGCCGACCGGCACCAGCAGCTCCAGCCAGCCCAGATGGTTACCCGCCGGCGTAACCAGGTTTGTGCTCAGGCGCTGGAAGAAGAAGAGGTTGGTGAACAGTCCGATCAGCCGCAGCAGCGCCAGGGAGACGAATGCCGCCAGCACGCCGATGCCCACGGCCAGGGCGGCAATGGGAATGACACGGGTGGTGGTTGTGAAGTCTCCGAGCTCATGCGAACGATCGTTCATCAATTCAATCGTAGAACGATATTTCCCGCAGCGCTCCCCGAGCGACGGTAAAATTCAGCTCCGCATGCTTCGAGTTGGTTTGGTAGGGGCCACGGGAATCGTCGGCCAGCAGTTTGTCGTAGCTCTGCAGCAGCATCCCTGGTTTCAGCTGACCCAGCTGGCGGCCTCCCAGCGATCGGCCGGCAAGTCATACCGTCAAGCGCTCACCGATCCCGGCTCGGGCGCTTTTCGCTGGTACTGTCCCGAGGCCCCGGCCGCTCCGGTCCTGGACCTGGAGGTGCGCACGGCCGAGCGGCTCGACCTGAATTCGCTCGACCTGGTGTTCACCGCTATCGAGTCCGATGAGGCCCTCGAGCTGGAGCCCAAGCTGGCGGAGCGCCTGCCGGTCATTTCGACTGCATCGGCCTTCCGCATGCAGCCCGATGCGCCCATCTTCGTGTCCACCGTCAATGCCGGGCACGCCAAGCTGATCGACCAGCAGCGCAAGGCCCGCGGCTGGAAAGGCTTCATCACCCCCCAGCCAAACTGCACCACGATTGGGCTGGCAACCACCCTCAAGCCGATCTACGACCGCTGGGGCCTGAACATGGTCATCATGACCTCCATGCAGGCGATGTCGGGCGCGGGCCGCGCCGGAGGAGTGCTGGGCCTGGACATCCTGGACAATGTGCTGCCTTACATCCCGAAGGAAGAGGAAAAGGTCGAGCAGGAGACGCAGAAAATCCTGGGCGAGCTCAACGGTGGCAGCATCACCCCGGCCGCCTTCCCGGTCAGCTGCACCTGCACGCGCGTCAACGTGATGGACGGCCATACGGAAGCAGTGTTCGTCTCCACCCGCCACAAGGCCAGTGTGGAGGAGGCCAAGGCGGCCTTTCGCGAATACCGCTCCGGCCTGGAAGAGCTGGGCCTGCCGTCAGCTCCGCGGCAGCTCATCATCGTGCTGGAGGATCCGTACCGCCCGCAGCCGCGGCTGGACCGCGACGCCGAAGGGGGCATGGCCACCAGCGTGGGCCGTGTTCGCGAGGACGCCGCGTTGAGCAATGGCCTCAAGTGGGTGCTGGTCTCGCATAACACCAAGAACGGGGCCGCGAAGGGTGCCGTGCTGGTGGGCGAGCTGCTCACCAAGCAGGGCTACGTCGGCTCATGATGGACGCTCTCTTGACAGCCTGCCGGCGCTGGGCGCGACCGAACGCGCGGCGCATCTTGCGGACCCTTCACCTGTAGCTCGTCCTCCTTGCTCATGCGACCAGAAACCGAGGCCGCTATTCAGGCGGTGAGCGCAGCGCTGCCTGTGCTGAAGGCCCGGCCAGGGGCCTCGGACTCCCAACCCAAAGCGCGGCTGGACTTCGTCACCGGCACCGACCTGGCGGTGGAAGCGGTGGTCATCGAGAGCCTCAGACGCCGCTTCCCCGAGTACGGGTTCCTGGCGGAGGAGTCCGGGGTCAGTGGCAGCCGGCAGAGCTTCTGGGTGATCGATCCGATCTGCGGGACAGGGAACTTCGCCGCCGGACTGCCGCTGTTCAACGTCAACGTGGCCCTCGTCCAGGACGACCAGGTGGTGCTCGGCGTGCTGCTCGACGGGACCAGCGGCGACGTGTACGTGGCGGAGCGCGGCCAGGGCGCCAGCCTGAACGGCGAGCCAATCGCCGTCACCGACCGCGGGGGCATCATCAACTTCGACTTCGGCCACCGACCGGCCAGCGGCCAGGTGGGCACCATCATCCGGGCGATGGAACAGGTGATGACCAGGCGGCTGTGGCAGGCGCGGGTGCTGGCGTCCAGCCTGACGTTCGGCTATCTCGCCTCGGGCCACCTGGCGGGACACCTGGTCGACGATATCGAGCCCTGGGACAGCAACGCCGGGGCCCTCATTGCCGAAGAAGCGGGAGCGACGATCTCCGACTTTGCCGGCCGGCCATGGCGCTGGGACTCACGCCAGCTGGTGTGCGGGTCCACTACCAAGATCCACGCACAGCTCCTGGCGCTGGTCTCCGGCGAGCCTAGGCCGCCCGGCAAGCGACCGGGCGAGAACAGGTCAGGTGTGCGTTACCAGCCGCGCCCCGTCAGCGGGGAATAACCAGGCGCTGCCCAACCTGCAGCGAGCCGCTGGCAGGGATCTTGTTCGCGTCCGCCAAGGCCTGCACGGTGGTGTTGAAACGGCGGGCGATGCTTGACAGCGTATCGCCGGCCTGCACCTGGTAGCTGCCGCCAGTAGCGCCGGCACTGGCGCCCGCCGAGGCAAGCGCGGATGCAGAGGCCAATGGGGCCACCGAAACTGGGGCGGACGTGGCGGCCGAAGAGGAGCCGGCCGCCGCCGCGGACGCCACGCTTGCCGCGGGAGAGCCGGCGGGTGACGCGGCAGTCGACGCCTGCGACCCGCCCAGCGCCCCGGACGGCTTGCTGGTGGCCACCGGCGATCGCGACGAAGTGGGGTTCAACGCGCTGACCACCTGGCCCACCTGCTGCATCTGCTGGATAGGCAGCAGCTTGGCCAGGGGAAAGTTGACCAGGGTGAAGTAGAAGACGCCCAGCGTCAGGAAGCAGACGAAGAAGATGGCCACCCGCGAGATGCTCTGGTCGATCTGCATCTGCTCGAAAGCCGGCTGATCGACGTGCGCGTAAACCCCCTCGGGGCGTTCGTCCATTCGAGCGCGAATAGTAGCAGGAATGGCCTTCCAGCGGCCCTCGGGCCGCTGGAAGGAGTGAAGAGTGAAGAGTGAAGAGTGAAGAGTGACGGGGTCGAGGGTTCAGGACAGAGGGTTGAGGGTCGAGGGTCGAGGGTCGAGGGTCGAGGGTTGAGGGTCGAGGGTTGAGGGTCGAGGGTCGAGGGTTCGGGATCAAGGGTTCGGGGTCGAGGGTCCAGGACAGAGGGCGCGATTGCATCGCACCCCACTCTTCACTCTTCACTCTTCACTCGTTCCAGCGGCCCGAGGGGCCGCTAGAACGCCTGTGCTACTCTGTGAAGATGCGGCCGCCTGCTGACGTCCAGCGGGGGGAGGCGTGGCTGGCGGAGCTGTGGCAGCGCCAGGGCTTCAAGGGCCGGCGGCTGCGCTGCACCGATGGGCGCACGGTGCAGGTGGTGTATCCGGGGCGCCAGCCAGGTGGTCCGGGACCGGACTTCCGGCAAGCCATCCTGGCATTGGCCAACGGCAGCCTGCTGCGAGGCGACGTGGAGCTGCATCTGCACGAGCGAGGGTGGTACGAGCACGGGCACCACGCCGACCCCACCTATGACGAGGTTGTTCTGCACGCCGTCCTCGATGCCGGCGGGGGCACCCGCAATTCGCGCGGCCAGCCGGTGCTGACTGTGGCCCTCAGGCCTCACCTTGCCGAGCCTCACGCTCCTCGGTCGCCGGTCGAAGGCCCGTGCGCCAGCCAGCTGTCATATGTGCTGGCGCCCTGCAAACGGGCGCTCGCTCATGCCCGGCCCCAGGCGCTGGCCGCTACCTTGCGGCGCATGGCGCTCGATCGCTTCGAGGCCAAGCAGGCCCACTTCGAAGGCGAGCTGGCAGTAGCAGCTCCCGAGCAAGCGCTGTATGCCGGGCTGCTCGAAGCTCTCGGTTACAGCCGCAACTGCCCGCCCTTCCGGCAGCTGGCGCGGTCGGTGCCGCTGGCTGCCCTCCAATCGGCGGCCAGCTCGCCTTCGGCCGCTGCCGGCATCGAGGCGCTGCTGCGCGAGGCCGCCGGTCTGACAACCCCGCACTCCACGCAAGGCTCGGCCCTCGATCGGGCAGGGTTGATGCCTCCCTCGCAGGCCCCGCAGGGCTGGCAGACCGCCGGCGTTCGTCCCGACAACCTCCCGGCAGCCCGCATCCGGCAGTTCTCCGCCAGCCTGGCGCGCCTGCTGCCCGCCGGGCTGCTGGACGAGCTGCTGAGCCCGCTCGCAGACAGCGCCGGCCAGGGAGCTGCCGCCGCCGCGGCGCTGCGGGACGAATGGAGAGCGGCCCTGCACGCGGTTGGTCCGCAGCGAGCCGACGCCATGGCGATCAACGTCCTGCTGCCCTTCGCCGCGGCCTACGGTCAGGCCACCTGCCAGTTTGGCCTGTTCGAGAAAGCGCGGGATGCCTTCCTCAGCTTCCCCGCGCAGGGCGCCAATCAGGCAACGACGTACATGCGCCGGGAAATCCTTGGCCCCGCCGTTACGCTGCTCCACGGGGCCGCGGGGGAGCAGGCGCTGCTGCGCGTGTGGAACGGCTGGTGCCGCGAGAAGATCTGCGCTCTGTGCCCCCTTGGGCGAAGCAGCGGCCAGGGAATGGCATCCGGGAGCTAGCAAACTCCCCACACTGGCTATTCGCTTTCGACCCTCCGCTACACTCGGCAAAAGCATGGAGGTCCTGCTGCGCGAGGGCACGCCGACACAGACCGGCGGTGCCTTGTCCGCACAATCGAGCGAGCTGACGGCCCTGGTGTACTACACGCCGGACCTGGACCTATCGCGCTTTCAACAGCTGTTGGCCGAGCTGCGCCTCCACGCGCTTCCGTTCGAACGACCCGCGCTGGTCGACGTCAAAGCGAGGCACATCTTCATCGTCGGCGACGCCTCGTTGACCGATACCCGAACGGCCCAGGCAATCCTCGACCTGCACGGCGATGCTTCCGCCATCGTCCTGGTGAACGCAACCGGCCAGACCGCCCTGTGCGACCAGCTGGAGCGAGACGCCGGCGGGGTGTTCACCTGTCTCGACGCTCCGGTGACAATCCGTGCGCTGCGCTATGCGCTGCGCACCTCGCTGCGGCAGATCCTGCTGCACGAGCGAGATCGCCGGGCGCAGATGGACCTCGATCGCCGCGCTTCCCAGATCGCTGATCTGCACCACGTGGGCGTGGCCCTGTCGGCCGTGCACGACATCGACGCGCTCCAGAACCTCATCCTGACCAAGGCTCGCGGCATCACCTCGGCGGACGCTGGGAGCCTCTACCTGATCGTGGATGAGGAGCAGGTGGCGCTCGACAGCGAGGGTGAGCCATTGCGCGACAGCGAAGGCAAGCCGGTGCTGACGCACGTCAAGGTCCTGTCCTTCAACCAGTCCCAGAACTTCTCCAACCCGAGCGATTTCAAGGCCTTCCGTATGCCTCTGAGCGCCGGCGTGGCGGGCCACGTCGCCACCACCGGCAACGTGGTGCAGCACGACGACATCTATCAGCTGCCGCCCGACGTCCCGTATATCTTCAACCGGGCCTTCGACGAGCAGACCGGCTACCGCAGCAAGTCCATGCTGGCGGTTCCCATGATCAACTCCGACGGCCAGATCATCGGCGTCATCCAGCTCATCAACCGCAAATATCGGGAAGACGTGACGCTCACGGCGGATAACGTCGACACCGAGGTCATCGCCTTCTCGCACGAGGACCGCGACCTCACCCTGTCCTTCGCCAGCCAGGCGGCCGTGGCCCTGGACAACAACCGCCTGATCGAGAACATCCGCACGCTGTTCGAGGGCTTCGTCACGGCCGCGGTGCAGGCGATCGAATCGCGCGACCCCACGACGTCCGGGCACTCCGGCCGGGTAGCCACCCTCACCGTGGGACTGGCGGAGGCGATCAACGAGATCGGCCGCGGCGACCTGGCTGAGGCGCATTTCGGGCCGGAGGATCTGCGCGAGATCCGCTACGCCTCGGTGCTGCACGACTTCGGCAAGGTTGGCGTGCGCGAGCACGTATTGGTCAAGGCGAAGAAGCTGTACGACTGGCAGGTGCAGGGCATCCGCGGCCGCTTCGGCGTTGCCCGGGCCGCGCTCGAGAGCAGGTTCCTGCGGCGCAAGCTCGAGCACCTGCTGCGCCACGGACCGCAAGACAGCGCCGAGGCATTGGCGCAGCTCGACGCCGAGTTCGTGCGCGAGCTAGCGCAGCTCGAAGCGTCGTTCCACCTGGTGAGGAAGGTGAACGAGCCGAGCGTGGTCGACAGCGGCAGCCTCGATCAGCTGCGGAATCTGGCCTCGTTGACCTACCCCAGCTTCGACGGCGACGAAGTCCTGATCGAGCCCGGCGAGCTGCGCAAGCTGTCCATCGCCAAGGGCAGCCTGGACGACAACGAGCGACTGGAGATCGAATCGCACGTCACCCACACCTACAAGTTCCTCACCAAGATCCCCTGGACGCACGACCTGCGACGCGTGCCCGAGATCGCCTGGGCGCACCACGAGAAGCTCGATGGCAGCGGCTACCCCAACGGCCTGACAGCCGAGCAGATCCCGCTGCAATCCAAGATGATGACGGTGGCGGATATCTTCGACGCCCTGACGGCCTGGGACCGGCCCTACAAAAAAGCGGTGCCGCTCGACAAAGCCCTGCAGATCCTGAGCTGGGAGGCGAACGATGGCCACATCGACAGCACCCTGCTGGAGGTGTTCATCGAGCGCGAGATCTACCGCCTAACGGAGCGCGGAAGCAGCTCCTGAAGCCCGGCTGCCGGGCCTCAGACTTCGCGGTGCAGGATATCTATCTGCTGGCTGCCAGGCACGAACGTCGATTCGGCCTTGGCGATGAGCCGCTGCCACATCTCATCGGAGCTCTGCTTCTGCTGCTCTTCCTGAAGCTCGGTACGGCTGTCGTACTTGACCTCGACCATGAACTTGCCAGTGCGCGAATCCAAGGGGCGGTACGTTACCGGGACCTTGTAGCCCTGTTTGGCGTTGTACTGCCGCACCGCGCGGGAGACGCTCAAGAAGTCGTCGATCTTGTCCGGCTTCACCCGGAACACCACGACCATGCTGTACAAGACGCTTCATTCTATCCCCGCGAGCGTGCGAGCTGCAGCCGGTAGCCTCCGGTGGAGCGGCAGCCCCTGGCTATAATCCAGCCGATGTTTGGCTTCGGCCACGGCCCCGAACTGATCATCATCTTGGTGATCGCGCTCATCGTGCTGGGCCCGGGCAAGATTCCCGAAGTCGCCCAGATGCTGGGCAAGGCCGTGCGGGAGCTGCGCAAGGCCAGCGCCGACCTGCAGCAGACCTTCGACGTAAACCAGCTGGTGAACCAGCCCGCGGCTCCGGAAACGCCGGCGGCTTCGGTTGCCCCGCCTCCGGCCGTAAGCGTTGCGCCGGCTGAGGCCACGATCGCTCCTCCGGCCAGCCTCAAGGTCAAGCCGAAACCGGCGCGCAAGCGGGCGGCGGTAGCGGCCGGGACAGAGACGCCGGCGGTGAGCCGGCGGCGGACGCGGCCGGTCTCAGCCAGTGGTAAGGCGGCGCCGGCAGCCGGCGCGGCCGATGGACCTACGTTCAGCGAAAATGCCGAGCCGCCGGCAGCGAAGCCCGCGGCCCGGCGGCGGCCATCCAAACCGCCATCCGAGACCGTATCTCTCGACGCGCCCGCTTGACCGGGACTGTTTGAAATTCAGAATTTGGGGGTCGTAGGGCTGGCCGTGTCCAGACGGTCGCCCGGCGGAGAGTAGCGCCATGATCGAAGTGCAGAACCTGAGCAAGAGCTACGCCGACAAGCTGGCGGTGCGCGACGTCAGCTTCTCCGTGGAGAAGGGCGAGATCCTCGGCTTTCTGGGTCCCAATGGGGCCGGAAAGACGACCACCATGCGCATCATCACCGGCTTCATGCCGGCGACCTCGGGGACCGTGACTGTGGCCGGCTACGACGTGTTCAGCCAGTCGCTGGAGGCCAGGAAGCGCATCGGCTATCTGCCCGAAACGGTGCCGCTCTACCCCGAGATGACGGTCGAGGCGTACCTCAAGTTCGTCGCCCGGCTCAAGGGGCTGCCTTCGAGCCGCATCGGCGAGCGGCTCGAGTACGCTCTGGACGCCTGTCAGATCAAAGACGTGCGCGGCAAGCTCGTAAGCAAGCTCTCGAAGGGCTACAAGCAGCGGGTGGGCATCGCCCAGGCGCTGATCCACGATCCCGACGTCATCATCCTGGACGAGCCAACCGTCGGTCTCGACCCCAAGCAGATCAATGAGACCCGACAGCTCATCAAAGGCCTGGGCGGCCAGCACACCATCGTCCTGTCCACGCACATCCTGCCCGAGGTCAGCATGACCTGCGGGCGGGTGGTGATCATCAGCAACGGGCAGGTCGCGGCCGAGGATACTCCCGAGAACCTCACCAAGCGTCTGCAGGGCCGCGATCGCGTCCAGCTCGAAGCCAAGGCGCCGCGGCGAGAGCTGGTCGACGCGCTGAAGGTCGTTCCGGGCGTGACGCACGTCAGCGCCGAGGACGTGGACGGCGGCCGCGTGCGCTGCGAGATCGAGGGCACCGGCAAACGCGACGTGAGGTCCGAGCTCGCGGCGACAGTCGTGGGCAAAGGCTGGAGCCTGCTCGAGCTGCGGGCTGCCAGCATGAGCCTGGAGGAGATCTTCCTCAAGCTGACGACCCGCGAGGAGGAAGCGGCATGAAGGACGCACCCGGCTTGGCCGTCGAGCCCGATCCCACACAAGCGCCCGCCGAGGCGGACGAAGCAGAGACGACCGCCGCGGAAAGGCGGAGAGCCAGGAGAACGGCTGCACGCACCAGGGGCGCCTCGTCCCGAACGCGCACCCTGGCCAGCTACCCCCTGCGCAACATCGGGACCATCGCCGGCCGCGAGCTGTACTCCCTGTTCGCCTCGCCCATTGCCTACCTGGTGATCGCCTTCTTCCTGGTCATGAACGGGTACCTGTTCTCGATCATCCTGTTCAACAGCCAGCAGGCGAGCATGAGCACGTCCTTCGCCGACATGGCCATCATCCTGCTCTTCCTGGCTCCCTCCATCACCATGCGCCTGCTTTCCGAAGAGCAGCGCAGCGGGACCATCGAGCTGCTGCTGACGTCGCCGCTGCGAGAATCCGAGCTCGTGCTGGGCAAATGGCTGGGCGCGATGGGCTTCTACCTGGTGATGCTAGCCCTCACCCTGCCATATCCCCTGTTCCTCCTCAAGTACGGCTCCCCGGACCTGGGCCAGGTCGCCGGCGGATACGTCGGCATCATCCTGGTAGGCGGGGTGTTCCTGGCCATCGGCCTGTTCATCTCCTCGCTGACCCAGAACCAGATCATCGCCCTGGCCGCGTCGATAGGCGTTTTACTGGTGCTGTGGCTGTTCCAGGGAGCGGGCCAGAGCTTCGGCAGCGGCGGCGGAGCCAGCCTGGCACAGTACCTCGCCCTGGCACCGCATTTCGACAGCTTCACGTCCGGGAATATCCGTTTGAATGACCTGGTCTACTACCTGAGCCTGATCGTGATCGCCCTGTTTCTGGCCGTTCGGTCGGTCGAAACGAGAAGGTGGAGGTAGCGCCTCATGAACCGAGCGTTCAAGACCCTCACTACCGGCATTCTGTACGCCGCCGTCGTGGCGCTCTTCGCGGCGCTGGCGACCTACCTGGTCTCGGGCCTCTTCGGCAACCTGCCCAAGATCCTGCTGATCGTCGGCCTGGCGCTGCTGGCGGCCTACGTCGTGGCCGATCCGGACACCGTCCTGGGCCTGTTCAAGACGCGCGGGCTCAAGTACGGCAGCAACACCGTCCTCATGAGCGTGCTGTTCGTGGCCATCATCGGCGCGGGCAATTGGTTCGTCAACCAGCACAGCCCCAGCTTCGACCTCACCGCCAACAAGATCCATACGCTGTCTCCACAGACCATCTCCATCCTCAAGGACCTCAAGCAGACGGTCACCGTGACCGGCTTCTTCCGCGCGGGTGAGGAGCAGCAGGCCAAGGACCTCCTGCAGCTCTACGCCGCGCAGAACAGTCAGATCCAGTACCGCATCGTCGATCCCGAGAAGGATCCGGCCACGCCCCGGCAGCTCGGCATCATCAATCTGGGCACCTTGGTCTTCCAGTCGGGCAGCAACCGCAAGGACGTGCAGTCGGTCACTGAGCAGGACTTCACCTCGGCCATCCTGGCAGTCACCAGCGCCGAGCGGCGCAAGGTCTACTTCGTGACCGGCAACGGCCAGCCGGACCCGGACGACGCCCAGCAGCAGCAGGGCTACAACGAGGCCAAGATCGCCCTCCAGAACAACAATTACGTCGTCGACGCCCTGCCGGCCACGAGCTCAGTGCCGGACGACGCCGCGGCCGTCATCCTAGCCTCCGGCACCAAGCCCTTGCTCGACAACCAGAAGTCGGCCTACGCCGACTACCTGGCCAAGGGCGGCAAGATGCTCGTCATGAGCTCGGCCTTCAGCGACGTGGGTGACCTCAACGACCTGCTCAAGCCGCTGGGCCTGACGTTCATGCAGGGCATCACCATCGACGCGGCAAATTCGCTGGCCAATAACCCACAGGCCCCGGCGGTTTCGCGCTACAGCTCGGCCGGCGCCGGCAGCGACATCACCAAAGGCCTGACCATCACGCTGTATCCGCTGGCCGGCGGCATCCAGACGGCGACGCCGGCGCCCCAGGGCATCACCATCAATGCCGTGGCCTCGACTTCGGATCAGAGCTGGCTGCAGACGCACCGCGATCAGATCCAGTTCCGCGATGGCGATACCCGCGGCCCGATCAACCTCGTGGTCAGCGCGTCCGGGAAGCTGCCTGCTCCCGCCAGCAGCTCGCCCAGCGCTTCTCCCAGCGGCTCTGCTCCCGGCACGCTCATCCAGAACCCCACCGCGGTGCCTACGCTGCCTCCGGCCTCGGCCACGCCGCAGGCGTCGAGCAGCGGCGCTGCCCAGTCGGCCGCGCCGGCCGCGACTCCGACGCCGATTCCGGCTGTGACCGGTGCGGACGTGAACCTGGCGGGCGGCACCAGGGTTGTTGCCGTAGCCGACACGGACTGGCTGAGCAACCAGTTCCTCGACTTTCCGCAAACAGGCAATCGCGACCTCTTGGTCAACACCATCAACTATCTGGCCGGCAACCAGGCGCTGGTGTCCGTCCCCGCCAAGAGCACCTCTCCGGGGCAGGTCCTGCTGCTGGGCAGCGACGCCAACTTGATCTTGTTCACCACGGCGCTGTTCATCCCTCTGGCGGTACTCGTGCTGGGGGGCTTTGTCTGGTGGCAGCGGCGCTAGTCGCGCTCATGGTGCCCGTTCGGCCGCAGGGGCAGCGGCCCGCATGAGCTTCCGCTTCACCCTGGCGCTGCTGGTGCTGGCGATAGTGGCCATCGCCGGCTTTGGCATCGCTCAGAAGGAGATGCCGGCGCCCGCGCCCAGCGTAACCCCCACGCCGGCGCTGATCTCGCTGGACGCCACCGACGTCAACGACCTGGACGTCAAGACCAGCGGCAGCGAGACGGAGCTGGTCAAGGGCGGCAGCAGCTGGGCGCTGTCCAAGCCCGATCAGGATCCGAACGTCGACCAGGCCAAGGTCAGCGGCAGCGTCGCCCAGCTGGCGCAGCTCAAGGGGAGTCGCTCCGTGGCCAGCACGAGCGCCGACCTGCAGCCCTACGGGCTCAGGTCTCCTCAGCTGACCGTCACGCTCAAGACCGCCAGTGGCAAATCGGCCGTGCTGCTCGTAGGCGACAAGACCGTCGACGGCAACAACGCCTACGCCATGACCCAGGGCGGGTCCGACGTGGCGCTCATCCCCAGCAGCTTGGTGACCAGCATCACCGCCCTGGCCACAAACCCGCCGCGAGCCACGCCCACACCCGTTCCGACCGCTACCCTCGCCCCTGCTCCAACAGCCGAAGCCGCCCCTGCAGCCAGCGGGGGATAAGCTCCCGCGTGCGGAGCAGCCTCGCGTCAACGGCAATCCGGCGGTGACCAGGCAGGGGAGGCAGCGTCGTTGCTCCTAGCCGCCATCCCGCCGGACTATCTGCTCACCGACCCTCCCACGCAGCGCTTCGGACGGTATTTCGGCAGCGTCGACTTCCTGAAGGCTCTGCTGGCCACGGGCCTGTTCGAGCAGTGCCACTTCTTCAGCGATCGACCGGTCGACCTCGAGCGCAGCCGGCTGGCGCTGGAGCCGGCCCCCGGCGCCCCGCCAATCGAGCTGAGGAGCCTGCCGGCCGCGGCCATGGCGGAGCAGGCCCGAAGCACGGACTACGGTCTGTTCTTCGTTCCGGACGTCGGCGCGGACTTCAGCGTGGCCAGCCTCATACGCGCCCAAACCGGCGCACGATATCCGCTCCTGGGCATCATCCACACCCTGAGCTATGCCGCCATGGAGCAGGACCTCATCCAGCTGCTGCTCGGCCCCTTCCGGCCATTCGACGTGATTGGCTGCAGCTCTACGGCGGGCGCCCAGGCACTGCTCCGCCTCACCGGCCAGGTGCAATTCCGCCTCGGTACCCGGCGTGCGCTCCAGCCACGGCTGCTGCACGTTCCGCTGCCTGTTGATACGACCAGCCTGCATACCATGGACAGGCGAAAGGCTCGCGTGCAGGTTGGCCTCGATCCGGACACGAGCTATGTGTTGAGCTTCGCGCGCTTCTCGGTCATCGACAAGTTCGATTACGCTCCGCTGCTCGAAGCGTTCAGGCTCGCCCTGCCGCGGCTCGAAGGCGTCTGGAAGCTGGTGCTGGCCGGAGGCATCACCGACGCTGCCTACTACCAGGAGCTGCAGCGGCTGGCGCAGGAAAGCGGGCTTGCGGGCAGCGTGGTGTTCCTGCCAGACGTCAGCGACGAGCTTCGGCCCTCGGTCTACAACGCCGCTGACCTGTTCGTCAGCCCCAGCGACAACTTCCAGGAGACGTTCGGGATCAGCCCGGTGGAGGCGATGGCCTGCGGACTGCCGGTCATCGTGTCCGATTGGGACGGCTACAAGGACACCGTTCAGCATGGCATCACCGGCCTGCGCATACCCACCTATATGCCGCAGCTCGAACGAATGCTGCAGAATCGCGCCGGCGTGGTGCACAGCACGCTGCTCCTGGCGGGAGCGCAGAGTGTGGCTGTGGACGTGGCCGGCATGGCCGGCGCCATCGTACGGCTGGGCAACGACCCGGACCTGCGGGCATCGCTGGGCGCGCACGCCCGCCGGCACGCGGTCGAGCGCTACGACCGGCAAGCCGTGGCGGCCTGCCTGCGCCAGGCGCTCAGCGGCGGTGGACAGAGCTGGCTGCCGGCCGAGGTTCCGCAGACGGACCGTCTATTGACGCCCTGGAACCTATTCGAATCGTTCCCAACCGGCGCTCTTGGAGCCTCCGATCGGCTCATTTCGACCGAGCTGAGCGAGCTCGTGTTGACAGGCCGGCGCTCGCTCGAGATCTTCGCCCCAGTCTCCCCATACCTCTGCCCTGACCTGCCGAAAGCCATCTGCGGCTTCTGCGCGAACGGGTCCTCGCTGTCGGACGTCCTCGCTCAGTTCAGTGATCCCGAGCGCGACTCCGAGCGCCTCGTGTACACCGTCTACTGGCTGCTCAAGCAGGGCATGCTGGCCGTGGACAGTCCACGCTGACCGCTGCCCCTTGCCGGCGCCACTGAAAAGGCGAGGGCGGCCGGAGCATCCCTTCTCCAGCCGCCCTCCACGCGAATCGAGAGCCTCCTGCTCTGCTGAGTCGGTGAGCCTGTGGTTATGCCTACGCCGACTGCTTCATGCTGACCACGTCCTGCAGCATGGTGTCGGACGTCGTAATGACCCGGCTGTTGGCCTGGAAGCCGCGCTCGGCCAGGATCATGTTGCTGAACTCCTGGGCCAGGTCGACATTCGAGGTCTCGATGTTGCCCTCGGCGATAGTCCCCAGCTTGCCGGTGCCCGGCGTGCCGACGTTCACCACGCCGGAGTTGGCCGAGATCTGCAGGTTGTTGTGGCCCTCGCGCTGCAGGCCGCCGGGATTCTCGAACGTGGCCAGCAGAATCTGGCCGATGGCCTGCGTGAAGCCATTGGTGTAGACGCCGTGGATGATGCCCGTCTGGTCCACGTTGAAGTCCTTCAGGGTACCGGCAGAGTGGCCGCTCGTGCCCGCCAAGGGCCCGATCAGGCCGCTGGCGTTGGCGCTGCTGGTGACCCGTGAGAGATCGACGTCGAGCGTCTGCAGCGAGTTGTTGTTGCCGAACGCGTTGGCAGAGATGGTGATGGTGTCGTGCTGCCCGGAAGACGCGTTTGCCGAGGTCGTCGTTTGAGGGAAGACCAGGTTCGCGCCCGAGATCGATGCCGGCAGATCTGCCGTCGGGGCCAGCGTAGTCGACATCGTCTGCCCCGTGGTGGCATCGTTGGTCACCTGGGAGAAGTCGAAGGCGATCTTCTGCGCGGCATTGACTCCCAAACCGTTGGCCATCTGGTTACTGATTGGCAGCGAGTTGCTTACGACATCGAACGTCAGTGCGCCGCCGCTGATGACGCGGAACAGGGCGGACCCAGGCGCCGCCGTGGCGGAATCGTTGGGGTCGAAATCGATTGTCGTGCTGGGATTGATGACCGACGCTGAAAGGCTGGTCGGCGAAGCGGAAAGCGACACGTTCGCAAAGTCGTAAAGAGCGTCTTCTGCCACGCCGTTCTTGAACGTGTTGGCGGCGATATTGACGTCGAGCGGCGAGGTAGAGGTGCTAGCCAGCGTCACGTTGGCATTAGTCTGGCCGTCAACCGTCACGCTGGTGGCGTCCCAGGTAGCGCCATTCCAGGTGAGCGTCACGTCGAACTGATGATTCACGCCGTCGGGCTCCAGCTTCTTGAACGTGAATGGGGTAGTCGCTCCGACAGCGGCGGTGTTAGTCAGGTTGCCGGCGACCGGTATTCCGTTCGCATCGTCCACCTTGTCGATGAAGCCCGCCCACACGGTGTTGTCGTTGATGCCGGCAACGCCCGCATTGGGGACGAGCTCCAGCTGGTACTGGTGCAGCACACCGTTGGAATCGTAGGCCGAGAGCTGAACCGTCTGCTGGGCCGCGGTGGTGACGTCCATGTTGCCATTCGCCACCCCGCTGAAACCGTCCACGGACACGATGTTCGGGGTGAACGTCAGCCCATCGTTGGTGATGAGACCCACCTGGAAGTTGTGTGTCTCCCCCGTCGAATCCTGGGCCACAAAGTTCACCGTGCCCATGGCCGACGTGCCGGTGTTTGCGGGCGGCGTGAGGTTCAGGAGATTGCCGGTAACGAGAACCTGCGGGTTCTGGATGTTCGGGATGATGGACGTGTTCGGGGCAGCCTGGGTTTGCACCGCCGTCGCCGAGGCAAACTGCGTCAGATTGCCGACGTTGGGGTCATTGAGGTTCAACACCACGCCGCTCTGCTGCGCATTGGAATGCCGCAGCGTGCCCGGGATCACCCACGGTTCCGGCGCGGCCGTTGGAGCGGGAGGCCCTTGAACTACCGTCACCGTCCCGGGAACGGTGACAGGCGGCGTGTTTTGCGCCACGAAGGTGAGGAACAGCGGGGTTATCGTGCCGTCGAGCTGGCCCAGCGAGTTGAAATGCAGGCCGGCCTCACCGGGGATGCTGGAGGTGGTATTGCCGCCGTTGACCATAATCGATGAGCCGGCCGTGAGGTCAGCCGCCGTCGCAGCCACGCTCCAGTTGCCGTCGTCGAGCCCGCTTGGCGTAAACGTCAGCACCACGTTGTGCAGCTGGCCCAAGCTGTCGTACACACCGATCGATTGCGTCTGGGGCTGGGTCGTGCTCGACTGCAGGTTGCCAATCAGGTCCACGATGTTGGTCTGATCGGCCGGATCCACCTGCTGAGGCACCGTCAGGTTCTGGACCTTGGTGTTGTCGATGGTGACGGTGTTACCGACCTGCTTGATGCCGTAGCCCTGCAGGTGGAAGCCGGTCGAAGCCTGATTGATGTTGCCGAAGCCGTCCACCAGGAAGTTGGCGTCCCTGGTGTAGTGGTTTCCCGCCCCGTCGTTGACGATGAAGAAGCCGTCGCCCTCGATAGCGATATCCGTCGGCAGATTGGTCGTCTGCAGCGAGCCCTGCTGCTGGTTCGACAGGATGGAGCCGGTCTCGGTGCCGATGCCCAGCTGATCGAAGTCCGTGCCGCCGATGCCGCCGTTGACCGAGGCAGACGCCCCTTTCAGCGTCTCGTAGAGCTGATCGACGAAGTTGAACTGCTGGGCCTTGAAGCCAGCCGTGTTGACGTTGGAGATGTTGTTGCCGATGACGTTCATCCAGGTCTGATGGTTGTTCAGCCCGGAGACGCCGTCGAACAGGGATTCTGATGCGCCCATTTAATTCACTTCCTTTCCGTAACTAGCGCTTCATGGAGATCACGTCTTGGAGCATCTCGTCAGACGTGCTCACCATTCGACTGTTCGCCTGGAAGCCGCGCTCGGCCAGGATCATGTTGGCCAGCTCGTCCCCCATGATGACGTTGGAGGTTTCGATGTTGCCCTGGGCAACCGTGCCCGCCGGCCCCGTGCCCGGCACGTTCACGTTCGCCTGGCCCGAATCCGCGGTGACGTTCCAGTCGTTCTGGCCGATGCGGACCAGGCCGGCCGGGTTGGTGAACGTCGCCAGCACCACCTGGCCCAGCACCCCGGTGAAGCCGGTGCTGTAGGTCCCACGGATGGTGCCGTCCGGGCTGATGGTGAACGACTTCAGGAACCCGGCCGGGTTGCCGGCACCGGCGGGATTGCTGGGCCTCACCTGCGAGGAGATCGAGGTCGGCGCGGCGAACGAGGCCAGTGTGCCCACGGTCGCGTCGTCCAGGTTCAACGCCGCGTTGGCCTGGGTGGCGTTGGACAGGGTGGTGGTGCCGGGCAGATTCCACACGCTGCCATTCGAGGCGTTGAAGGTGAGGTTGATGGTTCCCGCGGAGGTCAGCTTCCCGGCTGAATCGAAGGTGATGTTGGTGACGTCCGGGGTGATGCTGGCGCCGGAGGCGAGGTCCGTGGCGCTGGCCGCCAGCGTCCAATCGCCCACCCCGCCACCGTTGTTCGGGCTGAACGTCAGCGTGACGGTGTGCTGCTGGCCGAGGCTGTCGAACACCGACACGGTCTGCGTCTGCGCCGTGGTCGCCTGCGAGTTCAGGTTGCCGAACACGGCGATGTCGGTGGTGTTGGCGGCGGGGTTGACTGTCTGCGGGATGGTGAGGTTGACCAGCTGCCCGGTCTGCACGCCGGTCAGGTTGGCGTTCGGCGCAAAGCCCTGCAGGTGCAGCCCGTTGGCCGAGGAGACGATGTTGCCCGCCGCGTCCACGTGAAAGACGCTGTCTCGCGTGTAGTGCAGGTTCTGGCCGTCTCCCACCACGAAGTAGCCCTGGCCCTGGACCGCGACGTCCGTGGGCAAGTTGGTCTGCTGCAGCGAGCCCTGCAAGGTAATCGTGTCGATGGATCCCGTCGTGGTCCCAAGGCCGACCTGCTCCGGATTGGTGCCGCCGATCCCGCCCGCGGCCGGCGGAGCAGCCCCGCGAAACTGCTGACTCAGGATGTCCTCGAACTCGTACCGGGCGGCCTTGTAGCCGGTGGTGTTGACGTTGGCCAGGTTGTTACCAATCACGTCCATGTAGGACTGATGGTTGTCCAGGCCGGAAACGGCCGCCCAAATGGCTTTAGGCATGTGTACCTCCTTGTGACGTGCTATGTGCTGGGCGCATCTGAGCCAAGCTCAGGCTGTGTCCGGCACCCTAACGGGAGGCACAAGTCGTGGAAAGACCGTCCTGCCGCGTTCCGCGGCCTTCAGAACTTCGGACGGTGAGCCTCCTCAAAGAGGTCCGGCTCCCTGCACGGCATGTGCCACATGGAATGCTGGCTCGAGCAGCGGGCGGTGCGAACCGCAGCTCGCCCACTCGTGCGCCAGCAGGTCCTAATCAGTCTCTAGGCATCCTCCTTCGCTTCCCTTGCGGCACGGCGCTCAGCAGCGGCGCCGGCACTTCTTACGCAATGACCACCGAGTCAATGTTGGTGAATACGTTTTGCTTCAAGCTGGGCTGGTCCACCGCGGTAATGACCACCCTGTTCTTGACGCTGACCACGAAAGCCATATCGTCCAGCAAGATCAGGCTCTCCTTGGCGCCCTTTTCGTGAGCCCGGTTGACGGCGTCGTTGATCTTGGCCACGTCCTCGTCACCGAGCGTGATGTCGCGCTGCTGCAGCCGTTGCTGCGCATGCGTAGAAAACCTGACAGACGCTTGCTCCTGAGGAGGAGCCGACTGCAGCAGCTGCTCCCGCAGGACGACGTCGAATGGCTCGCCGGACGAAGTCCCTGGCCCCGAAGCCGGCGCCTTGAGCCCGTCGCCCGAAAGCGGCGCGGGCTGTGCGATCCCGGGATTCGGTTGAAGTGGCAGCACATCGTCCATAGCCATATGTTATGGCCCTGTCGCCGGACCCGCGCCAACCGCGGTGATGTCGGTCAGATCCACGGGTGTGCCGGAGACGTCCACCTGGATGCCGCTCGAGCCCAGCAGGATCTTGTCCACCGTCCCGCTGACGTTTTTGCCCGTCGTGCTGTTTACCGCGGTGATGGGAATTCCCAACATACCTCTAGCTTCGGCTTCCTGGAAGGACGACTGCAGCTTGCCAATCCCGTCGTTCACGTTCTGCATCTGCTCCAGGGTGCTGAACTGTGCCAGCTGGGCCACGAACTGCGTGCTGTCGGCCGGATTCATGGGGTCCTGGTTGGTCATCTCTTTGACCAGCAGCTGCAGGAAGGCGGTCTTGTCCAGCGCGCCTCCTGGGGCGGTCGAGCTCGTCGACGAGCTGCCCGGAGTGGCTCCGGCCGCATTGGCATTCGCGGCCGACTGGGCCGGAGTTAGGTTCGGAAAGGTCTTGGTTCCGAGCGGGTTGTTCACAGGCGCGGCCAACGAGCTGATGTCGGTGATCCCCGGGATCGCCTGGTCCATGAACACCCCGCCCGAAACTGGGCTTACCGCCATTGATTCACCTCCTTACGCTTGAATATCGATGCCGCCCGGCTGCAGCGGCCGCGCGTCAGGCACGCCGCTCAGTGCCGGTTGGCCTTGATCCGTGGGATTCGACTCCGCTTCCGGCTCCGCCTCAGCCTGACCCGAGAACGGAATAGCCATGGGCAGGGCACCGGACCCCTGCTGCGGGTTATGCCCGCTCCACAGCCCCTGGTGACCGGCCTGATTGAAGGACCAGGCCGCATCCGAGCTGCCGAAGTGAGGCACGTGTTCGATGCGGACCTCACCTGTGCCGAAGGCCTGTCGCAGCTGTGCGATGTTGGCGTCGATGAGCTGCCTGGTGCCGGCATTCTCGGCCGCCATCCGCACCACGGCCACGCCCCCCTCGATCGACACCCGAACTTCGAGCGAGCCGAGGAACTCCGGCTTCAGCTGCACCCGGAATTCCTGCTGACCATCCTTCAACGCCAGACTGGCGCTCTGGACGAGCTGATCGACGATCGATTGCTCGATCGCCGCTCGCGCCGGCGCGGCGGCGTTACCGGCCCCCTGGGCGACCGCGGCGGCGAAGGACGGCAGCGGTGCGCTTTCGACTCCGGCGGCCAGGGTGCCCTCGGCCGTGGCTTCCAGGTTTGGCCTGTCGGATACAGCCGGCTGGTGAGCATGACTGCTGTCGCCGGTCGATGCCTCGCCACCGGTAGCCGTACTGGGAGCGCGATCTTCGGCCTCGACAGCCAGTGCGGCCAGCGCAGCTGCCCACGGCCCTTGAGCCTTGGCTGCCTGCTTGGCGGTCTGCGGTGGCCCGCTGGCATCGGACGCGACACTGATTCGCGCTTCGTCGTGACCTGCGCCGGCGGGCGTTGCCGCCGAATGCGGCGAAGCTCCCGTCTGTTGCGGGCTTTTCTGCCGGTCTACGAGGGCTTGCAGCAAGTCGGCCAGCTGCGAGATCTGGTCCGAAGCTTTGGCCTCTTCTGCCGCTCCATCCGCCGGACTGCCAGCCGCACTGGCTGGGGTCATTTCACGTCCGTTCGAACCTGCGGTTGCGGAGGCTTGGCTGCTCTCCTGCGGTCCGTCCCGAGGCACTTGGCCCGGTTCCGCTGCGCCTGGCGGGCCGGTAGCATCACCGAGCAGCGCCGTGGGGCTGTCCTGCTCCGATGCTTTCCGCAGCACCTTCTCCAGCTCTTGCACGAATGCATCACCCGCGGGAGCGAGCTCCTGCACGGCCTGCAGCAGCGTCAGCTTGCCACCCGAGCTCGAGACGAGCTGGACGGCATTGGCCAGCAGCTGAAGGTTGCTCAGCAATGCGTTCAGTGACAGCGAGCCCTCAGCACCAGTGCCCAACAAGCGCGCTACACCCTGCAGCTGGTCGGTTGGGATCTGGCCGGAGGACGGCAACCCCGCGAGTCCGCCCAAGAGCGAGGCGAGATCCGCTTCTCCGCCCTGCAGCAGCTTCTCGAGGTTAGCGAGCAGCCGCTGCTGCTGACTCTCGTTCAAGCCCAGTCCGGGCGCATGCACATCGATTGGTCCATCGGCCAGCGACTGCAGGACCTGCAGCAGCTCAGCCTGCATGGTGGCCGCATCGGCGCCGGCCGGCGACCCATCGGCAGCATCCGCCTTCCCTTTGGCTTCGGGCTTCTTCGAGCTCACCACAGCCAGCAGTCCGCCAAACCCTTCGTCGCCGTGCTGCTTCCCACTTCCCCCGTCTTTGGCCGCCGGGGCCGAAGCGAATTGGGGCAAGAGATTCGTTACTGGAATACCCATCCCTGTTCACCTCCTTTCCTTTTGAATATTCTTCCGGTTTATCAACGTACACCGGCTTGGTGCAAGGATAAAGCCGGTAGGACTAAAAGGCCAAGGCCCTACACAAATCGCTCGATGGACCTTATGCCTGCTGCATCTAAAACATCGTGCTTTATTCGCCCTTTATCGAGAGCTACTCGTTGCCTATATGTTTGTGTCATCTTTAGCCAAGTTATAAGCCTCTAACGAGCCAGATCGATAGCTTTCAATGCCATCGACTTGGTGGCGTTCATGGCAGTGATGTTGGCCTCGTAGCCATGGGTGGCGGCAATCATGTCGGTCATCTCGGTGACCGGGTTGACGTTGGGATAATGCACGTAACCGTTGGCGTCAGCGTCCGGATGCTCGGGGTCGAAGACCAGCCTTCCCTCGGAATTGTCCTGCTGGATCTCGCTCACGCGAACGCCCAGCGTAGGTGATGGCTGGGCCACCAGACCCAGCACGACGTCGTGAAAGCTGTACTCATTGCCGATTGGCGAGAACACCGCCTGCTCGCGGCGGTAGGGCCCGCCTTCCGCCGTACGCGTCGTATTGATATTGGCCAGGTTGCTGGCAATGATGTCCAGCCGCAGTCGCTGCGCGGTCAGCCCGGATGCGCTGATCTGCATTGAGTCGAGAAAGCTCACAGGTCCCTCCCTTGCCTCTTCACGCTATCTATGGCCGTGTATCGGTCACAGCCGACTTCAGGATGTTCAGCTTGGTCATCGCCAGCTGGACCATGGCGTCGTACATGATGTTGCTCTCGGTGAGCGTGGTCATCTCGCGCTCGATGTCTACGTTGTTGCCGTCGTTCTTGGTGACCAGGTTCAGCAGCGGCGTCTCGCTGATGACCGCGGCCGCCCCCTGCTCGTCAGGGTTGATGTGCGCTCCATCGGTAAGGGTCAACGGCACAGGATTGCCACCCGCGCCGACCAGCGCCTGGCGCAGGCTGTTCTCGAAGGTCACCTCCGACGACTTGAACAGCGGCGTATCGGCGTTGGCAATGTCGTCACTGGCCACCTGCGCCCGCTTGGCCAGGCCGTCCAGACTGAACTGCAAGGCCTGAACGGTACGGTCGGCGTCAATAAATGAGCTCATAAGTCCTTCCTCATCTCCGATGTCTTCAGACGGCCCCCGGCAGCTTGGCGCGAACCACGAGGCGATTCGAGTAGTTGCGATTGATCCGGTCAAACGTGCCTGCGCACGTAATCAGGGTCAACGTTGGGCTGGGAGCGTTGCCCAAGATCAGCGCCAGCGGCGCCTGATCGTCCGCCCAGGACTTCGACCAGAACACTTCGAAGCTGGCCTGCGTGGCGCCTTGGACGACAGAGATGGCATCGCCCGGCTTCAGCTCCTTGAGGCGCGAGAACACCGCTCGGTCACTGGTCGCCGTGTCCAGGTGCCCCGACAGCACCGCGTTGCCGGCCTGCCCTGGCAGCGCACTGAAGCTGTACCAGCCCACGTCAGTCCCATTGCCGGGCACCTGCATGGTGCCATTGCCGTCCACCCCCAGGGGCACCAGTGGGGCATCGATGCTGATGGACGGAATGCGCAGACGCGCGCCGGCCACGGAAGTCAGACTCTGCGCCCTGCTCGGAGCGCTCGCCGCTGCTGCGCCGGCGGCCGCAGGTGCCGGCCGCGCAGCAGTCGAAGCGCCGGCCGAGGGCCGGGCAGCGGCCACTGTCGGCTGCGCCGCGGCCGCCGCGGGCTGAGCCGCCGTCGAGGGCGGGCGAAGTGTGTTTTGCGTAGCGTTTCCGGAGCCCGGCGCGAGCTCGATCGGCGTCGCTGAAGCTGCACCGCAGCCAGCCAGGAGCACGACCGTCAACGCAGCGCTGGCGAGGTGATGGCGAGCGCCTGTCCGCAAGCTGGCGATGCTGCCCATCCGCTCAGGCTCCCAGGTTGCGCGCGTATTGCAGCGCCCGCTGAACGTAGGCTTGTGTTTCGGGATAGGGCGGAACGCCGCCGTATTTTTCGACCGCGCCCGGCCCGGCGTTATATGCGGCAAGCGCCGCCGGCACGTTGTTGCCGAAGCGCGTCAGCATGTCCTTGAGATAGCCGACGCCCGCTCTGGCATTGGAAGCCGGATCGAAGGGGTTAGCGCCTCCCGAGCCTCCCGATGACGGCCGCATGAAGGGCGTGGGATCGATCACCTGGCCCTGGTAACGAAGCTCGTAATGGACGTGCGGGCCGCTCGAATTCCCGGTGCTCCCCACGTAACCCACGACGTCCCCGGCGCGCACTGTCGCTCCGGTTTGCACCCCCACCGGCTGCCCGCTGGTGTGGCCATACAGCACGTCCCAGGGGCCGTCATGCACGACCACCAGGTTGCCGTAGCCTTCCGGATCCGACCGGATTTCGACGGTGCCGCCAAGCGTGGCATGGATCGGCGTGCCCTGTGACGCCGCCAGGTCGACGCCGGTGTGGAAATGGCTGTAGAGCTGGCCGTTCCAGGTGTACGACGGCTCACGAGCGAGCTGGGTGGGGCCAAAGGGCTGGCTGACGCTGCCCTGCACCGGCAGGCCCGCCGGCACCCCGGACGGCCTCGAATAAGCGGCGAAGGTACCTGGCATGAGCTGCATCAGGCCCTGAGCGCCGGCCGGAGACACGGCCTGCGGATTGAAACCGGACTCAGCCTTGGCTACCGCCTGCGCCAGCGCCGGATTGACACCCTGGCTGCGGGCGATCTGGCCCACCAGGCCCTGCAGGCCGCTCTGATCGCCGGACACCAGCGATCCCGGCAAGCCGCTCGCTCCCGGCTGTCCCGTCTGATCGAGCAGGCTGGACAGCCCGTTGTCGCTGTTCGAACCCGACTGGCCGTCCGATCCCAGGCCCGCCAGAAGACCAAAGCTGCCGCCGCCAAGGCCGGCCATACCGGCCAGCCCGCTCAGGCTGGCCAGGTTTGGCGACTCGCCCGGCATTTGGGTCGCCCCGGCCGTCCCCGGTGATACGCGCGGGTCCGGGGCCGGCTGTCCCTGGGCCTGCCGCAGCGCACCTGAGAACGACTGCTTGGCGCCCGGATCCGGCGCGGCGGGCCCTGCGGACGGCTGAGCGTACGAGTCCAGCGCCTGCTGCAGCTGCGCCACCCGGCCGGCAACCTGCGCGATGCCCTCAAACATGGCTCGCTCGCCGAAGACAGCCTGACGCCGGGCCACCGAAAAGACTCATGCTTCCGCCCGCCGCCGGTTGTACTGCACTGTTGAGATCTCGTCGATGAGCCGGATCTCCCGCAGGCGATCCTCTTCGACCAGCGCCTCGTGCCAGTGCTGCCGCAGCTTTTCCATAACCTTGCGCGCCTTCATCGCCTGGTGCACTTCCACCCGCTTCTGATCGGTGGCCTTCACCGCCTGCTTGACAACGTTCGACTGGCGGTCGATCAGGGATTGCAGCCGTTCGAGGTAGGCCGAGCCGAACTGAACGTAGGTCATTTCTACACGGCTCGAGTTCAGCTCACTGGTGATGAGCTCGATCTGCGTTCGCCGGTTCTCGTGCATACGGTCCAACAGCGTTTCCTGCTCGCGCTGCCGCTGATACACGCGTGCCAGCTGACCCTGCAGCTCGCGCTCCCGCTGCTCCCTCAGGCGCAGCACCCGCTCCAACCGGAAGGTACGGTCAACCGGCACGGCCACGCCTCACGAGGACCGGAACGTCACGACCCTGGCCTGCACTCATGAGACCACCATGCGCAGACCCGAGACCGTGTCCTGGAATGACGACGCGTCCTCCGGCCGCTGACGAAGGAAGGCGGTGATGCCCGGCAGCAGGCGAATCGCGCGATCGATCTGAGGGTTCGAGCCCCCCACATAGGCGCCGATGTTGATCAGGTCGCGGGCGTCGCGATACACCGCCAGCGTTTCGCGCAGCATCCCGGCCAGCACCCGCTGATCCTCGGACACGACGCTCGACATGACCCGGCTCACGCTGGCCAGCACGTCGATGGCCGGGTAGTGGTTCTCCGCCGCCAGGTCGCGGCTCAGCACGATGTGGCCGTCCAGCACCGAACGCGCCGTATCGGTGATCGGCTCGTTGAGGTCGTCCGACTCGACCAGCACCGTGTAGAACGCCGTTATCGCCCCCCGATCCGACGTGCCCGAGCGCTCCATGATCTTGGGCAGCAGGGCGAACACCGAAGGCGTATAGCCCCGCAGCGCCGGCGGCTCGCCAATAGCCAGGCCCAGCTCCCGTTGAGCCATGGCAAAACGGGTGACCGAGTCCATGAGCAGGTTCACGTTCTTGCCCTGGTCCCGAAAGTACTCGGCGATCGCGGTCGCCACCCACGCGCCCTTGATGCGCACCAGCGCCGGCTGATCCGAGGTCGACACCACCACCACCGAGCGCTTGAGCCCCTCGGGCCCCAGGTCGCGCTGGATGAACTCCTGGACCTCCCGGCCGCGCTCGCCGATGAGGGCGATGACGCTGATGTCGGCCGACGAATAGCGGGCGATCATGCCCAGCAGCGTGCTCTTGCCAACGCCGCTGCCGGAGAAGATGCCCATGCGCTGCCCGGTGCCACACGTCAGCACCGAGTCAATGGCGCGCACGCCGGTGACGAAGACCTGGTCGATGGGCGATCGCTTCAACGGGTGCGGCGGTGTGTTCTGAATGAGCGCCCGGCCGCTGGCCTGGATCCGGCCAAGGCCGTCGATGGGCCGGCCAAGGCCGTCGATCACGCGGCCCAGCAGGGCGTCGCCGACCGGTGTGTCGAACAGCCGGCCGGAGGCGATCACCTCGCAGCCGGCCTGAACGCCGGCCAGCTCGCCGTAGGGCATGACCACCACCCGATCTTCATGAAAGCCGACGACCTCCGCGGCCATCGGCGCCTGGCCCTTGGCCGGCAAGATCTGGCACAGCTCGCCTACACTGGCGTTCAGCCCTTCGACCTCGATGGCCAGGCCGATGACCTTGGCCACGCTGCCTGAAGCTCGCATTGGGACGAGATCCTCCAGCAGGCGTCGGTATTTCCCGACGTCGACCGTGTGCTGCCTGCTGATCGTCGACTGCGACACTCAGTTCCCCAGGAGCAGCGCGAAGGTCTTCTGGATCTCGGCGAACTGCGAGCCGATCTGAGCGTCGAGGGTGCCGTACTTGGACTGCAGCACACAGCCGCCCGCGGTTATCGAGGAATCACCCTCGATGATCCACTCGGTTTCGCGATAGTTTGGCCCGTAGGCGGCCAGCCAGTGCTGGCGCACCGAATCGAGCTGGCTGGGGTTGACCTTGATGGTCACCCGTGGGCTGCCGTTGATCTTCTTGACCGCCGCGGCAACGACGCTCTTGACCACGTCGGGATTGGTTCGCAGCTCGGCCTGGATGATCTTGCGAGCCACCTCCAGGCACAGCGCGACCATCTCGCTCTCTGCCTCATGGAGCATGGTGTCGTGCAGCTTGGTCGCCTCGTCCACGATGGCCGTAATCTGCTTCACCATATGCACGGACTGGTCCTCGCCGCCCGACTTGCCGGCAGCCAGCCCCTCCCCGTAGCCCTTCTCGTAGGCCGCGCGCTCGATCTCGGCAGCGCGCCCGTCCGCCTCAGCCAGCACCTGCTGCGCTTCGGCCCTCGCTCGGCTGCCGATGTCCTCAGCCGCCTGGCGCGCCTCCGCGAGCACGCGTTCCGTATCGACCGCGGGTGGGGGCGGAGGCGTGACGATCGCTTCCGGTACGGCCGGCTGGGACGGCGACGCGGCAAGGAGATCCTCCTCCTCTTCCTGGTCCGCGTCCGCGCCTAAGTCAACGATCTGAGCCGTTTCGAGCTCGAGGTCGAACTGATCGTCGTTCAGGATCTGATCGATGGCGTCGTTGACGGCGTCCTCGATCAGCTCAGGCTCCGCATCGGGGTGCTCCTGCTGCAGCTCCTCGACGAGGTCGCTGGCCAGGGCTGCCTCGGGCTCGGGGGCAGGCGGCAGCTCGATCTCGAAGGCGTTGTCGATGATCAGCGGCGAGTCTTCGAAGATCGCTCGCCTGAGGACGCTAGACGACAAGGTCGGCCGCTCCGCCGCGCTGGATCACGATCTCGTCGGCCTCTTCGAGCCGGCGAATGATCTTGACGATGCGCTGCTGAGCTTCCTCGACGTTGCGCAGCCGGACCGGCCCGGAGATGGCCATGTCCTCGCGCAGCATGTCGGCCGCACGGATCGACATGTTCTTGAAGATGCGCTGTTTCACCGTTTCGCTGGCGCCCTTCATGGCCAGGCCCAGCTCCTTGCTGTCGACTTCCTTGAGCACCCGCTGGATCGAGCGGTCGTCCAGCATGGTGATGTTCTCGAACACGAACATGTGCTTCTTGATGTCCTCGGCCAGGTCAGGCGAATCCTGGTCCAGACCGTCGAGCACCGTCTTCTCAGTGACGCGGTCGACCTGATTCAGCACCTTCACCAGGAACTCCAGTCCGCCCATGGTCGTGACTTCCTGGGTGAGGACGCTGCCAAGCTTGCGCTTGAGCACGCCTTCGACCTGCGAGATGACCTCTGGGCTGGTGCGATCCATGAGCGCAATGCGGCGGGCGACGTCCGGCTGGATCGATGGATCGAGGCTGGACAGGATGGCCGCCGACTGAATCGGGGTCAGGTTGGCGAGGATCAGCGCCAGCGTCTGCGGGTGCTCGTTCTGGATGTAGCTAACGAGCTGAACGGGATCGGCCTTCTTGATGAAGGCAAACGGCGTTTCCTGGAGAGTCGAGGTGATCTTGTCGAGGATCTCGTTGGCCTTCTCCTTGCCGAGGGCTCGAATCAGCGCGTCTCGGGCAAAGTCGATGCCACCCTGGCTCACGTATTCGTGGCCGAGGGAAAGCTGGTAGGCCTCCTCGAAAATCGCGTCTCGGACCGATGGGTCCAGCCGCTCCATGTTGAGCAGCTCGGTCGTGATCTTGTCGAGCTCTGTATCAGGGAGAAGCTTGATGATGTTGCCCGATATCTCGGGCCCCAGGCCGATCAGCAGACCGGCAGCTTTTTCCTTGCCGGTGAGGTTGAGCGTCTCGCCGCTAACCGTTTGAATCGCCATCCCTATCTCCGTTCGTCGATCCAGGTCTGCAGCAACCGGGCTATGACGTCGGGCTTGTTGCGGGCCAGGTTTTTGATGCGCTCTTCGATAACCCGGCGGCGGCGCTCTGCTTCGGGATCCATCGGCGGCTCCTCGGCGATGAGCATCTCCTGCGGCTCGGGTTCAGGAGCAGCCTCCTCTTCAGCCTCTTGACCAGTAGCCAGGCCCGTCCCGGCAGCGGCCTGAGCGGCCGCCAGGAGCTCCTCATCCGTCATCGCCGCGAGGGCGGTTTCGCCAGACAGCTCGCCCACGGTCAGCGGCACAGGCAGCAGCTCTACCTCGGCCGGACGCAGGCTCATGACCAGGCTGCGGAAGAAGAACAGCAGGACCAGCGCCACCAGCGCCACGCCCACGCCCTCCACGATGCGCTGGATCAGCTCCTGCCGCTGCCGCGCGGCGAGCGCCGCCGAGGTCGTGTCCGCCGCTTGGTTACTGAAGGCCAGGGAGGTCACGGTCACCACGTCGCCCCGATTGGGATCGTAGCCCGCCGCCGCCTGCAGACTTCGGGTCAGGTTGTCGACACCGGCCTGATCCAGCGGAGTGTTGACCAGGGCTGCCACGGTCAGACGCTTAATGCTCCCGGGCGACTTCGCCAGCTGCTCGATGGATTTGGAAATTTCGAAGTTCTGCGTGTTGTCGGTCTTACTGTACTGCGACGGTCCCAGGCCGGCAACAGCGCCCTGGTAGGTTGGCACGTTCGATTCCGTGCCGGGCACGCCTCCTATGGGCGGCGTGCCGGATCCCTGGAAATTCTCGGTGACCTGACGCTGGCTGCGCACAATCGCCGGCCGGTTGCCGGGGCTGAACAGCTCGCTGGTGGATTGGAACTGGTCCCAGTCCAGCAGCGCGGTGACCTTGACCACCGACTGGCTCGGTCCCAAGACGCGATCGAGCGTGTTCTGCAGGTCGCGCTGCAGCGTGGTCTCGTAGTCGCGCTGCAGCTTGAGTTGATCCTGCGTTTGCTTGAGCGCCTGCTGCGTGGAATTGGGCTGGCCAATCTCATCCGTCAAGACGTTGCCGTTCTGGTCGACGACAGTGACGTTCTCGGGCTTGAGCCCCTGCACGCTGCTCGACACCAGCTTCGTGATGGCCCGGGTCTGGTCTGGCGTGAGCGTCACACCGGGCTTCAACTGCAGCGCCACAGCGGCCGTGGCTGGCTGCTGCTGCTGCTGGAACAGCGCCTGTTCGGGCATCACCAGATGAACCGTGGCGCCCTGGACCCCGTCCAGCCGGGCGACGGTCCGGTCCAGCTCGCCCTCGAGCGCCCGCTGCAGGTTCACCTTGTTGTTGAAATCGGTCGTGCTGAAGCTGGTCTTGTCGAACACCTCGTAGCCCACCACACCGGACTGCGGCAAGCCCGCGGCGGCGGCCGAGAGGCGCACGTCGTCCGCCTGAGCGCGCGGCACCTTGATGGTGCGCCCGCCGTCGGCGGTCTCGTACGGCACCTTGCTGGTCTTCAGCTTGGCAACGATGGCCGAGGCGTCCTGGTCGCTGAGGTTGTTGAACACGGTCACGTACGTCGGTCGAGCCGACATGAGCACGAAGATCCCGAGCGAGACGACCGCCACCAGGGCGATCACCCCGACCGAGATCTTCTGGACACGTCCCATGCCTCCCCAGATACGCTGGAGTTGGTCGCGTATGGCGGTCAATGTGTTGTTCAACTGCAACCTCCTACCGGCCGGCGCTCAGCCGGCGAACAGAGCGCTCCGCGCGCTCGGCTTGGCCTCATACAGGCATCCGCATGACTTCCTGGTAGGCCTCTACCAGTCGATTTCGCACCTGGATGGCAAGCTGGCTGGTGATCGACGCCTTCTGCAGCGCCAAGGTGACGTCGTGAATGTCGACCTTGTCGCCGGTGGCCAGCCGCTGGACCATGTTGTCGGCCTGCCCCTGGACCTGATTGAAGTTGGCCACCGCGTCCTTGAGGTACTGGCCAAACGTCGCGGCCAGGGGATTCTGCGTGGCCGAACCAGCCGTTTGGACCGGAGAGTAGGGTGTCTGGACCAGGCTGGGAACCTGGGTCGAGACGATGGGTGGCGTCGAGTAGGGGCTGCCCTGCTGCGGCTGCTGCACCGGCGCCCCGCTTGGCATAGGCGTTGGGGTAGATGCCGCGTGCGCAGTCGCGACCGGGCTGCTGGTGGGAGCCGGGACCGCCGCAGGGCCGGGAGTCGGCGTAGCCGAAGGCTGCGGCCCGGTGGTCGGGAAGGGCGTGACCTCCGGGGCCGGCTGTGCGCCGACGGGCGGTTCAGTGGGGACCGCGGTCGAGCTGGGGGCTGGCTGGACCAGTGCCGGGGCAGAGGGGAAGGCAAGCCCTCCCACGCCAGGGCTCAGCACGCCGACGCCTGGCATCTCCACGCTTCCGATGCCGCCAATTCCCGGAATACCGTCGGGCACGTTAGGGATGGGCCCCAGCCGGGTCTCAGCCGAGCCGATGGGCTTGACCAGCGTCAGGTCAGGCGAGAGGGGACTGATGGGAAATGCCGGCATGCCAACTCCTTGCACCGCCGGAGAGCAATGCCAAGCACCACTCCCCACGGGAATGCGGGTTCAGTATGCCGGTCCGGGGCCGGTCCCAGTATTCGGGCAAGCCCCTAAAGATTCAGGATAAGTCCCTTATTGGGCCCAAGGGACCGTTGTGCGAGGGCAGCCGGGAGCGGAAACGCAATGCCCACCGCCTACAGGTTTTCTTTGAGCGCCACCTGCAGGTCAATCGTGCCGCAGCTCGTTTCGAGCGGGATCGCGTAGATCGGGATGTCGAGCGTCGAGACGGCTCCGCCGGCTGAGCCTACGAGCACCGCCGGAGGGCTGATCGTGGTTTCCCGGCCAGCGGCCCCCAGCGCTATGCCGCCGCGACCGGAGATGACGTTGGCCATTTCGGCGACCGCGCTCTGCGCCAGGTCGTCGAGCTCACGATAAGTCTCGCCGGTGATTCGGCCAACGATGTTCAGCGCCGTCCGCAGCTCCATCATGAGCATGACCACGCCCTGGATCTGGCCGGTAACGCCAATCAGGATTGAGACCTCGTCCGTACTGGCAGGCGGCTTCTTCAAGCTCACCTTACCCACGCCGACGTCGCTGCCCGTCTCACGCGCGATCACGTCCTTCGCGGCCTGCAGATATGGCTGGACGAGCTCAACCCCTCTCATGCATTACCCCTCGACGACTTTCCGGTATACGCCGGCCGCCAGCCGGCTGAATCCCGCCACGGACAACGCGTCAAGCGCTTCGACGCTGCCGGTAACCAGGTAGCCTCCCGGCCTCATTGCATGGTACAGCGACTGGCACAGCCGCGCCTTGGCATCGTCCGTCAGATAGATCATCACATTTCGGCAGATGATGAGATCGAAGTCGCCCTCGAACGGGTCGCTCAACAGATCGTGGCGCCTGAACGTCACTCGCCTTCGGACATCCGGGTCGAGCGCGAACCGCACGGCCTGCCGGCCGGCGCCGGGCGAGGAGACGTCATTGGGCAGGAAGAATCGCTGCAACAAGCGTTCCGGCACGTGGCGCAGCTCCTCGGCGGTGAAGTCCGCAGCTCGGTGCGCTCGCTCGATGGCCGCCTCCTGAACGTCGCTGCCCAGAATGTAGTGCAACTGTCCCGGAGTCAGCTCTTCCAGCAGCAGCGCCAGGCTGAAAGCCTCCGCTCCGAACGAGCAGCCTGCGCTCCACAGGCGGAGCGTCGCTCGCCGCTGCAGGAGACTCGGCAACGCCTCCTCCCGCAGGTATTCGAACAGCTCCGGGCTGCGGAAGAACTCGGACACGCACACGCTGACGAATCCTTGCAGCGCTGCCAGCTGGTCCGGGTCACTCTCGAGCAGCCGCAGATAGTCCACAAAGCCCTCCGCCTTGCGGCTGCCCATGAACAGCCGCAGCCGGCGTTCCAGCTGCTGGGACTTGTAAACCCCCAGGTCTAGGCCGGTCGCCTGGCGCAGCTTGCGTGTAAAGGCGCGGTATTCTCCGCTGCCGGCAGCAGAGGTGCAGCGGAGCGAGGTGGAACCCGCCGGCCAGGCGGTCCGCTTCGGCGGGACGCTGGACACCCGCTAGCCGACGAGCTTCTTTACTGCCGCCAGGACCCTATCCGGCTGAAAGGGCTTCACGACGAAATCCTTGGCGCCCGACTTGATGGCGTCCATGATCATCGACTGCTGACCCATGGCCGTCACCATCGCCACCTTGGCCTCAGGATCAACCTTGCGGATCTCTTTGAGGGCCGTTAAGCCGTCCATCTCCGGCATGGTGATGTCCAGCAGCACTGCGTCGGGCTTGCTCTCTTTGTACTTGGCGATGGCGTCGAGCCCGTTTTCGGCCTCGACCACATCGTACCCATTTTCGGTAAGCAGCTTGCTGCAACGCATACGCATGAAAGCTGCGTCATCGACCACGAGAATCTTAGGCACTCATATTTCTCCTTCTTCTTAGTTGCCGGCGCGCACCACCGGCAGCCTGACCCCCTCCTACGCCAGGAGCTGTTCCTGCATGACGCGATTGACTAATGATGGTATGTCCACGATGATCGCTACCTGGCCGTCGCCCAGGATGGTGACGCCGGCGATGCCACGAACGTCGCCAAGAAAACGGCTCAAGGGCTTGATCACAATCTCGGTCTCACCGATGAGCGAATCGACCTGCAGGCCCATCTGTCGGTCTCCCAGGCGCACCGCCACCACGAACATCTTGTGCGATCGCCTGGGCCTTGCCAGGTAGAAGGCCATGTCTTCCATGCCGCTGGACTGGTCGCCTTCCGGCTCCTGCCCGTCGCCATTGCTGCCGTTGGAGCCGGAAGCATGATCAGAGGGCGCGGGTAGCAGCAGCTCCGGCGCAGGGTAGAGCAGCGGCGGCAGCCGCAGCAGCTCGCGCAGCGAGACCAGCGGCAGGATGCGCCCACGAAGCTGGATAGCTTCATGCATCTTGATCGTGCGCACGTCCTGCGCCTCGAAACGCAGGGTTTCCACGACGGTCGCCATCGGTATGGCGAACTTCTGGCCGCCCAGCCCCACCAGCAGCGCCCGAATGATGGCCAGGGTCAGCGGCAGCTTCACCAGGAAGCGTGTGCCTCGCCCTACGGCGGTCTCGATCGTCACGAAGCCGCTGAGTTTCTCGATGTTGGCTCGCACGATGTCCATGCCCACGCCTCTGCCGGACACGTCGGTCGTTTTCGCGGCAGTCGAAAAGCCGGCGGCGAAAATCAGCTCGACCGCGGCGCGATCGTCCATGCGGTCCGCCACTTCCTGGGTAATGATGCCTTTGCGCACCGCGCTGGCTTTCAGCTTCTCCGGATCGATGCCGTGGCCATCATCCTGCACCGCGATGACGATGTGGTTCTCCTCGTGCCAGGCCGAGAGCTTGATCAGCCCGGTTTCCGACTTGCCAGCGGCACGGCGCTCGTCCGGCATCTCGAGCCCATGGTCCACCGCGTTGCGCAGGAGATGGATGATCGGATCGTCGATCTTCTCGATGACCGAGCGATCGAGCTCGGTCTCCTTGCCCTCGATCACGAAGTCAACCGACTTGCCGAGCTTGCGCGCAAGATCGCGCACGAGCCTCGGGAACTTGTTGAAGACGCTCTCGATGGGCTGCATGCGGATGCGCATGACCTCTTCTTGCAGCTCGTCCGTAATGCGGCCAACGTGCTGGGCGGCCTCATTCAGCGCATCGATGGCGTCGTGCACGCCAAGATCGGTCTCCAACTGCAGGGCGATCTGCTGCAGCCGGTTGCGGTCGATCACCAGCTCCCCGACCAGGTTCATGAGATTGTCCAGACGCTCGACGTCAACCCGAACGTTCTGGGCCATCTTCTCCGGCGGCCGGGCCGCAACTTCGACAGGCGTCTTGGTGGCGCTTGGTTCGAGCTGCTTTGGCGACTCGGGCACCGGCGCCTGGCTGGCCGCCGGGACCAAGTCCTTGGCTGCCTCCGCTGCGGGAGCTTGGGCGAATGCCGCCGCCAGGTAGGCGTCCACCCTGCTGAGCGCCACGTCCTCGACGGAGTTCACGGTTTGGGCAATCTTGTCCGCGTCCGAGCCGGCCACAACCGCCATGAGCTGGACGTTCACCTTCTCCGCTTCGACCTCTTCAGCGGTCGGCTGGGACTTGAGCAACTCGGCGATGTTGCTGAGGTCGGTGAGCACCTGGAAGCTGCGCACCGCCAGCCATTCCGAGTCCGGCTTGAAGTTCACCTCTACCAGCCATACCGGAATGCCGGCCTCGACCGTGGCCTTGATCGCTTCTCGTTCGTCGTCCAGCAGCGGCAGCCTGGCTAGGATGCCGCCATCGCCGGCTACGGCAGGAGCGGCGGACGGAGCCGCTGCCGGCCCCTCGGCTGCGGCTGGCGCCGGCTGTCCCGGCATCCGGGCAAAAGTGCCGCCAACCTCCTCGACGATGTGATGCAGCGCATTGACCGTGTCGGTCAGGTCGACGTCGCTCTGCTCCTTGGTGACGACCTCCTGCCGAAACGCGTTCAAGCCGTCGACGCCCTGCAGGATGACGTCGACGATGTCCGACGTGGGCTTCAGCTTGCCGTCACGAACCGCGCCGAAGACGCTTTCCATGGCATGGGTCAGCTCCGCCATCCGCGCGTGCCCGATCATTGCCGATGAGCCCTTGAGCGTATGCGCGGCGCGGAAGATGCCCGCTACGAGCTGGGCATCGTCATAGTCCTTTTCGAGCCGGATGACGTCGTTCTGAAGCAGCTCGATCTGTTCGTCGGCCTCGGCCAACCAAACCTTGAGGTCCTCTTCGCTGGCGTCGAACTGCATTGGCATGGCGCTACTCAGCTGTGCCCAGGACCACTTCCTCTTCAGCGGTCGGCGTGTACTCGAGAATCTTGTCCGGGTTCAGGACGGCCACCAGGTGGCCCTCGATCTTGGCGATGGTGCGGATGTACTCGGCGTCCACGCCGCTCACGACCTTGGCCGCGGGCTCAACCATGTCGGGCGCCACGTTGACGACTTCCGACACGGCGTCCACCACCGCCCCCACGATATCGTCGGACACCTGGACGACGATAATGCGTGACCGTTCGCCGATGGCGCGCAGGGGCAGGCCGAAACGCTTGCGCAGATCCACCACCGGCACAACTCGGCCGCGCAGGTTGATGAGTCCCTCGATGTAGTCGGCCGCGCCAGGAACCGGCGTAACCGGCTGGATGCGAATGATCTCGTTGACGTAGATGATGTCCAGCGCATAGATCTCCCCCGACAGGTCGAACACCACGACCTGCTGGAGCTCACCCGCCATACCGTGCCTCGGTGCTCATCGCTCTCGGCTCGAACCGATGAGACATGGGTGAGCGGACCTGAACGGCCGCACAACAGGCTCTAGGTCGCCCGCCGTATGCGGCAGCGCCGGCTTTCACGACGGCAGATCCTCGCCGTCCTCTTCCGCCTGCGCCTGCACCTCCTTGAGGGCCTTCGCGCCAACCTTCATGCCGTGCAGCAGCTTGATTTCGCTTGGCGTCAGCACCTGCTCCTGGTCGAGGAGGATGATGAGGCGATCTTCCAGACGCACGATACCCGCTAAGAACTGCGAGTCCACCGAGACCACCATCTCGTCCGGAGGCTCGATGGCATCCGCGGATACGGTCAGCACCTCATCCACGCGATCGACCATCATGCCAATCAATTTGCCTTCGTGGTCCGCCACGATGATCCTGGCCGAGGTGCTCTCTTCACGGGGGGGAAGGCCAAAGCGCTGGCGCAGATCAATAACCGGGATGACCCGGCCGCGCAGATTGGTCACGCCTTCGACGAACGGCGGCGCCTTCGGCACCGGCGTGATCTTCTGCAGCCTGATGATTTCGTTGACGTTAGAGATCAACATCGCGAAAAAGTCTTCACCCAGACGAAAAATGACCAGCTGCACTTCGCTGGGCGCAACCGCTGTGGGATCTTCGATCATGCCTGCTTCAATTGTGAAGCGTTCGAGCTGATTAGTACAGCCGCCTAGTGCCTATGGGTGTGACAGCGGAGGTGGACCTGCGCAAGCTGGCACCGCACAAGCTACCCAGAGAGGTTCACCAGCTGCCCGGAAGCCGACCCATCGCCGAACAGCCCACTGAACGCCTGAGCCAACCGGCCGGGCAGCGCTGACACGTCCATGCCCGCCGGAATTGCCAGCGCGAACAGGTTCTGGGCGCTGATACCCGTCTCCTGGGCGAACCGTCCCAGGCTGGCCGCGACGCCGGTAGGACCCGACAGTGCGTTCTCCACCGCCGTGGGGTTGCTCTCCGCGGCACGGCTCAGCTTCTCCTGATCCACTGATAGGGAGCCGTCACTGGCAACCGTCACGCCAATCTGGGCCAGCGCAGGCGCGGACGTGTTGATGACGTCCCGAGCCCTGGTCAGAAGCTGAGGCGCCATGATGCCGGAGTTTGCGCCGAGGAAATCGAGAAACGCGTTGGTCGCCTTGGCGAATCCGGTGGCCTCGGCCGACAAGCTCACCGTCCCATTGATTGGCGCGGCGTTGATCGGAGCTATCGACCTGATGTTGTCACCACCATCTGCAGGACGGGGCATAGTGAGAGCTGACGCCGCGTGCTGCAGAGCCAGGGCGTGGCTCAACAAACCCGCCAGGCCTGCCGCCTGCTCCCCCCGCAGCGACGTCTGGCCGTTCTCCGAGTCAGTGGTCCCGGCCGGCGACGATGCCGAGCTCGATGCCCGAGGCGGCGCCGCCCGAAACAGCGGGCTCAGTGTGCTGAGATTGCCGATCGTTTGCACCATGTAGTCGTTCATGCGAATCCTCCGAAATCCCCCCGGTCGCGGTGCAGCATCACGGATGCTGGGTCGCCGCGAGATTTGTCAGCAGGTTCACGAGCTCACTCGGCCCCTGATTCGCCTGGACCAGAAGAGCCGCGTCGGCCTGGAGCAGGATCTGATCGTGAATGAAGCGGACCACCTCCTGCGGAATGTTCGCGTCGACGATGTTCGACCGAGCCTGCAGCACGCTCTGCTCTTGCGCCGCGGCGGCATTCTGGGTGTCTGTCAGCGAGTTCTGCAGCGCACCGAGCGTTGCCTGCGTGGTGGACACCTGGTCGATAGCCGTCTGCACCGCGGTGATGGCCGATTGTGAGCTGGCCTGCGTCATCAGATTGAAGCCGCTCAGCCCCAGCGCCAGCGTCCCCTGCGCGTCGATGGCAAAAGGCGCCGTATCGGACTGATTGATCCCCGTCTGGAAATTCAGCTGCGGCGTCTGCTCCACGAAGAACACGTCGCCGCCGCTGAAGCTCCCGGGGTTGCTGAGCGTGATCTGCAGGCCTGCCAGAGCACCCGCTCCGTTCACAACCTGAGAGTCATTGCCGCTGGCCGTGAGATTGATGGCGCTGCCGCCCGGGCCCTTCAACATCAGCGCCGAGTCCACCCCCGCAGCGCCCTGGGTGTAGGTGCCGGTCGCGTCGACCGAGCCCTGGTTGGCCGCCGGCGTGAACGCCACCCCGGCCGTCGAGTTGTTGCCGGCGGTGAAGTTCATGTCGAGAGCTCCGGGCAGGCCCGACACCGCGAAATCGCCCGTCGGCGCGGCGATGTTGACCTGCGCTGGCGCGTCGGCCGCCTGCAGCCCGGTAAGCTCATTGATGCCCCCGAAGTTGGTGTTCTGGATGAGCACCTTGCCGCTGGCCGAATCCGTTCCAATCGTCACGCCAATGCCAGAGTTGTTCACCGTGGTGAAGAAGTCCGACAGCGTCGTGCCCGAGGCAACCGTGAACGTCTGCGTCCCGAGGCCGCCGATGATGGTGATCGATGAGCTCGGCGACACGAATGATCCTCCTCCGCCAGGCACGTTACCGGAAAGGAGGGCCGACTTGCTGGCAGTGCTTTGAAGCTGGTTTTCGGGATCGACCGCCAGGAAGTTGGTGGGGTTTGTCGCCGACAGCACCCGCCCGTTCAGCAGATCGCCGGCGGCGGCGAGGGCGGAGTTGTTGGCGTCCGGCGCGAGGTCGAAGATGACGGCCGTGCCGCTGGCCTGGCTGAAGGAGCCCGAGGCCGAGCTGGCGCTGACAGCGACAGGGGCACTGGGATGGGCGCTGTCTTGCACGCCCGCCGTCGTGTTGTTGATGATGACGTTCTGCACGGCGGTCATCGCGCCGCCGGCAATGACCGCCCCACCGCCGTCCAGCGCGGCGCCATTGAGCGGATGGGTCCCTCCCGGGCCCCCAACGGTGATGGCGTTCACGGCGTCGATGAACGTGTTGACGGTGGGAGCGCCGCCGTTGAGGTTGGACGTGATCGTGCCGGTGAAGCTCGCGTCGCTGGACGTGACGTCGATCTGCGTCGCCGTGACGTCAAACGTATAGGTGACGCCATTGCCGGCCTTCACCTCGAGCGAGCTTCCGGCCGTGAGGACCGTGTTATACGCCAGCCCACCCTGCGTTTGCGCTTCGATTGCCGAGAATGTGCCAGGCCCGCCCGTGGCGCTCGTGGTGGCGAACGAATCCGGGTTGTTGTTGATGGTCGAGCCCTGGGCGAAGGCGGCGAGCTGCGTCGTGGTGGCGCCGGCTGCAGCGCTGCCGGAGGTGCTGAACCGATAGTTGGACCCTGCGAAGTCGGCCGTAGCTCCAAACACCGACAGCAGGCTGGTGTGGCCTGACGTCGTATCCGCGCCGTTGTTGACCGCATAGATCACCAGGTGGCCATCCGAGGTCATTCCGGCGCGCACCTTGCCCTGAAGGGTCGTATCGGCATTGACCACGTTGACGAAATCGGTGACCTTCGAGCCAGCCGATACTGAGAACGTCTTGGACGTCGCTCCCAGCTGGATCGTGATACTGCTGTTGGCGGTGAACGTGGAGGGCAAATTCCCGTTGATGGATTCGATGGCCTGCTGGGCTCCCGGCGCGCTGACGCTGAACGACCCGGCAAAGGCGACACCCGCCTGGCCTACGATTCCGGCAATGTCCGGCCCGCCCCCGCCGACGACGGCTCCGCCGGCTGAGCCGTCGAGAAGCTTGCGAGACCCAAACTGCGTCTGCCGAGAAACTTGATCGATCTCAGACAGCAGCGAGTTGGCCTCGGACTGGATGTTCTGGCGATCGCTCAGCGACAACGATCCGGTTGCTCCCTGGATCGCCAGCTGGCTCAGGCGGCTCAATGCCGTCTGTATTTGGCTCAAACCGGCCTGCGCAGCCTGCAGCATGGAAACGCCGCTCTGCATGTTCGTTTGGACCTGGTCCAAGCCGTTGGCCTGTGAAAGGAGGCCTTCGCTGATTGCCAGGCCCGACGGATCGTCGGCGGCTGAATTTATGCGCAGTCCGGAGGAGAGGCGCTGCAGCGCCTGAACGAAGTCGGCGGTGGTCAGCTGCATCTGGTGAACGAGCTCGAACCCTGTGTTCGAGTTGATGCTTAGCGCCAAGAACCTTCACTCCGGAAACGCAAATAAGGCAGAAGAACTCGGCCTCCTGCCTTGCTTCACCCACCGGTCCTTGGCGAGTTAAGAGCTACCGCTCACAGCGATTATCGGACGATCGGGCCCATTCCTTTAGCCTTTGTTCCGCCCTTTCCGCTAGCCTCGCCGGTCGACGAAACTGGGAGCCCGGCTGCCTGCCATCAGGTACGGGCCCATCACCTTGCGTTGCTTTCCCAACGCCGAGCGGGCCGCGGCCACGTCGCGCATGCGCTGCTGGACGTGCTCGACCATGGCCACATCGGCTTCCTGCAGCTCCTGCCGTAACGCATCTACACGCCGGGCGTCGTCGCCTTCCAGGCGCACGCCGGCAGCCATCAAGCTCTGCAGCTCGGACGTTACGCCGTCCCGCCGCAGGACCAGCCAATCGAACTGACCCGACGCGTCACGGCGGAGGGCATCCAGCTGAGCGTGGGCGAAGCCGACGAGCTTGGTCGCAAGCTTTAGCGCGGAAGCTTGCTCGGACGTCCGTTTCGCTCTGCTGGTGGGCATGGTCAAGCGATTGGCTGCGAGACCGCCGCCAACATGCCGGGATCCTTACGCGTCTGCGCAACGGCCGAGCGCCAGGCCTCCAGCAACGGCCGCAGCAGCCCCACCACGGCGTCGATAGTGGCGGTGTCCTTGTTGATGTTGGCCCACATCAACCGATCGGTGACGTAGTCGTAGAGCGTGCGCAGGTTCTGAGCGATCTCCCCACCCTTCTCGAAATCGAGGCTGATGGAGAGGTTGGCAACGAGCTTCTGCGCGTTGATCAGCCCCTCGTGGCTGTCGACCACATTTCCGCTCTCGATAGCCAGGCGGCTGCGCGCCAGCCAGCGCAGTATTGCTTCATACGTCATGATGAGCAGCTCGCCTCGGTCGGCGGTGGTCACAGCCGCCTGACGGTAGCTGTGGAACGGGTTCGCTATCGGCAACTAGGGACCTCCCGCTGCATTTTCTAACCTGCTGAGCTTGTCACCGCGGTGCTGGCGGCCGCCGTGCTGGACAAGCCGGCTAGCGCAGAAGAACCGCTGGCGGAAGACGCCTGGAGTTGAGCCAGGGTCGTTTCCAAATTGGTGAACTGTGTATTGAGCGTCTGCTGCTTTTGCTGCAGCAGGAGATTCTGCTCGTTGATCTGGAGCTGAAAGTCGCTGATCCGGGTAGTCTCGGATTGAATAGCGTTATCGACCAGCCCGAAGGGACCGGACATCTTCAGCAGGGTATTGCTCGCGCCTTTGAACACGGTGCTGACGAGATTTTGAACGGCGTTCGGATTTTGCGTCAACGCCGCTTGGAACTTGCTGGCGTCGAACTGCAGGTCCGTGGTCGTGCCCGGGGCGCTGCCGACAGCCCCTGTGGTCAGGCCGATGGCCGAAAGATCGGTGAAACCGGACGTGAGACCCAGCGAGCCTCCGTTGGCGATGAAGATCGCGTTCTGGAGCTGAGACTGCACTTCTTCGACAGTCGCGTCACCCAGGAATATCCCCGCCGTCCTCGTCGTCGAATCGTACGACGTCGTCTGCGAGATGGTATCGACAACCGAGTTGTAAGCCGTCACGAAGCTTTGAATCGCCGTTGTGCCCACGCTGGAGTCGATAGCCACGTTGGCGGTAATGGGTGAGGAAGTCACAGCCTGAAGGGTGACGTTGACCCCCGGCACCATGTTCTGCACGGTGTTGCTCAAGCTGTACTGGGCAGCGCCACCGTTCACGTGGTACTTGGCGCTCAGGCCCAGCATGTGGTTGGTCAGGCTCAGCGAGCTCACCAGGTTGCCCGAGCCGTCGCTGACGGAGATGTCGACGTTGCCCGTCTTGCTCGACGTTAGCGTAACGGTGTCGGAGTTGGGATCGTAGCTGGCGTTGACGCCGGCAGCGGATGCGTTGATCCGGTTGATGACGTCGGTCAGCGCGTCCTTGGACGTGTTGTAGTTGATGGTCACCCCGTTGATGACCAGCGACCCGCTGACGTTCGGGGTCAAGCCGGCGATATTGGCCGAGTTGAGCACGGCGGTGGGATCGACCACGCCGACGGGACCCCCGCTGGTGATAGTGTGCACGCCTCCCGTGTTGACGTCCGGCTGAGCGGCGAGCTTGGCAACCGCGAGGAAGTTACTGGTATCGGAGCCACTCCCCACGGTGATAGGGCTGTTGCTCGAAAGCTGGATCTCATTGCCGACAATGGAGGCCGAAACCGCGTTGCCCGTGGCGGTGTGAATCTTGGCGAACAGCGTGCCGTAGGTGTCCGAGTTGACGATGGTGATTGGAACCCCATTGACGGTGAAGGTTCCGGTCGTAATCGCCGGGGTCGTTTTGTTGCCGGCGGCAACGGCGTCGGCGGTCGTGATGGGGTTGCCCGCTCCTGATGCCGAGCTCACGCTCGTCGGGGTTGCGAGTTGATCGATTTGCAGACTGAAATTGCCGGCGAGGGCGTCGGCCGAGGCAGTCCCAGTGGCGAATGTTCCGCTCGGGCCGGCAAACGTCACATTCTTGGCCACCGTGCTCGACGCCAGCGATAGCGCGCTGGCCGCCGCCTGCAGGGTCTGCAGCTTGCTATTGAGATCCTGAAACGCGGTGAGGCGTCCCTGCTCCTGCGCCTGCTGGGCCTCCATCTGCAGCACCGGTGCCTGTTCGGCCGACATGAGCGCCTGGATGAGCGCCTGCGTGCTCAGGCCGGACACCAGCCCGCCGAAGGAGATCGTGGGCCCCTGCTGCTGATTCTGCAGCAGCGCCTGGACAGCGGCACGGTCGTTGGCCGCCGTCTGCAGCGAGCTGTCGACAGTTGGGGTCGTGCTCGAGCCAGTCGACGAGATCGGGGTGCTCATCGTTTAGGGGCCTTGCTTTCGCGCACAGAGATCATCACGGACACTACGATAATCGGACCTCGCAAGCGGGGGCTTTAGCCACCCGGACGGGCAGCGACAAACGGGCTAGCTATTCGGAAGGCCGCCGGCCTTCAGGGCCGCATGCCGTCGTCCACGAACTTGAAACGGGACCGCGCCGTCGGAAGGCTGGTCCCGGCCGGCGTGGTGACCGTGACGTTCACCAGCCCGCTGTGCATCGCCTGGACGCTCGACGTGGACGCCGACGAATCGATGGCCGGCAGCTGCACACTGAGCTGGGTATCGCTCGCGCGAGTGGCTGTGCCGGCCGTCACCGTGCCGAAGGCCACGACCGGCAGCGGGGCGCCCGCGGTTCCGAAGCCGGCCCCATGGATCGTCACCGTCACCGGCTGGCTGGTCTTGTGATTGATGCCGCCAGCCGGCCCGCTGGAGGGACTGATGCCCGTGATGACCGGCAGGTAGGCGTATGCGCTGCTGCCGAAGATCCCGCCGGTGTCACTGCTCTGCCCGCCAGCGGTCACCCTCACCTGAACTACGCCACTGCCGGGCGGAGCCGTGGCGGTCAGCACCGTTGACGATCGGAGCTTGACTCCGGACGCCGGCGAGGTCCCGAAGGCCACATTGGGGGTGCTGGTTCCGAAGTTCGCGCCGGTGATGGTGACGTTGTTCTGCCCGCTGGCCGGGCCGGACCCAGGCGAGATGCGCCGAACGACGGGCGCGTAGCTGAAGCTGTCGCTACCAAGCACACCTGAAACGTCGCTGGTCTGGCCGCTGCTCGACACCACCCTCACGTCGACCACACCTGCACCTGGCGGCGCCGTCACCGTCAGCCGTTTCGAGGATAGGACCTTGACCTGGCTCCCAGGATTATTCGGCCCGAAATTCACTACCGGCGTGCCCGTCCCAAAATTGCCTCCCGTGATCGTGACCTGGAAGCCTCCTCCTGGCGATCCCCAGGGTGGGGAGACCCGTGACACCACGGGCGCGAAGCTGAACCTCGCTGCATCGTCCGGCACGGTCTGTCCGCCGCTCGTGCTGACCACCACGGGAACCAGCCCGCCGACCCCGGATGGCGCAGTCACCTGAGCTCGAGTGCTGGTTGGCGCTCCTGCCAAGCCGGTGGCCGGAACGCCTCCGAAGGTCACCTGACCGGCGGTGAGATTTGCCAGGCCGCGGCCAAAGATGGTTACCGTGTCTCCCGGGCTCCCAAAGCGAGGCGAGATCTTGGTGATGCTCGGCGGCGCCACCGAGAAGTCGGCCACCGGCGCGCTGAGCGTGCAGCCGCAGCCTCCCAGCGCATACAGCAGGCGTACGGCGTCTACGGCGCCCAGGCCGGTCACTGCGTCCCAGCCTGCTATGGCTGTGTAGTCGCCGTTCGACTTGCCGTCGCTGATGTCCGTCACCGGCGAATGAGCTCCTCCCACCATCGAGTACAGGAAGGCGTTAGCGTCGGTGAGCTTCGATCCGTGCGCCTGGTTGGCCGTGGCGATGATGCCCGCCAGGGCCGGGGTGGCGGCGCTGGTCCCGGTAATCGACTCCCACGCTCCTCGAGCCCGCAGCACGTAACCATGAGGACCGCCTAAAAGCGCAACGTCCGGTACGCCGCGATTCGGGCCGGTCAGGCCGGGGTTCGACCCCTGGATCGCCGTCTGAAAAGACGGCATGGCGAAGTGGCTGCTGAATCCACCTCCGCTGGCTCCTCCCGAGCCCGACGGAGAGCAGCCGGCCCCACCGCAGTTCCAGGACGTCTGGACGCTGGGCAGACCGTTCCCATCCGGATCGATAGCCGTGCCCCCGACGGCGGTCACGGCCGGATCGGTGGATGGCCAGGAGGCCGACACCGCGCTGGTATTCGCCGGCGAGCACTCACGCGAACCGGTGTCGCCGCTGGCCACCAGGATGGGTATCCTGCGGGCGTTCATGGCCACGATGGCGTTGTGGAGCGCGTCCTGGCTGGCGGCGCCGGGACTGCCCGCACAGGCATCCCCGCTGCCCCAGCTGATGGAGATCACGTCCGGGTCATAGACGGAGATCATGGTGTCCAGCGCGCCAATCCAATCGCTGTTGGCGGCCAGGACAACGTCTATCTCAGCGCCTGGAGCGATCGCGCTGGACCAGGTCACGTCCAGCGTGGTCTCAGTGCTCCCCGCGACGTCCGAGGCGGGCCCTTTCTGAACGAGTGGCGGCGCCGTCGTCATCTTCACCACGCTGGCGGGCAGGTTGAAGGTCGATTCGAAAGTGCGCACATCCGAAAGCCGGAACGTGGCGAAGGAGATGATGCCAATCTTCTCCCCGCTGCCGTCAAAGCCTGCCGAATTGAGCTGGTCGACTCCATAGAAATGCGCCATCTCAGCCGGCGTGTAGGGCGGAGTCGAGCCGAGAGGGCTGAATGCCACCAGGGGCCGAGCTTCCAGGGCATCGTCAAGGTCGAGCACGCCCGTGACGTAAGAGCTGATGGCGCTGGGAATGGTAATGGGGCCAGCGTTGGCGTGATAGATGCGGCCATCAGCCCGCACGTAATCGTCGATCTCCACGGCAAACGTGCTCTCGACCTGCGCCACCGTCCCGCGAAAGCGCACGCCCGCGCCATGCACTAGGCGATGCGGCGCCGAAAAGCCGCGGGCAGCCATGAACCGCTCCACGGCTCGGGCGTCGGATTGCCCGATGCCCGGCCGGAAAAGCAGCGTCACCGGCAGCTGACTACCAGCCGGATGGTGGCCGGCGACGGTGGAGCGGCTCACAGCCGGCTGGACGGAGCCTGTTAGCTGCGCGCCCGAGGCAACCGTGTACGAAGGCGAGGTCGCCAACGCCAGCACCACTGCCAGCCCCGCGAGCGGAGCCCGTCTCGACAACCCGCTACCTAACGCCCGGCTCGCCTTCTCCGCGCTATTTGAAGGTGAAGACGGCAGCATTGGTCGGAGGACTCGTCCCGACCGGGCTAGTCACGGTCACGGCAAACGTCCCAAGATTCTGGTCCGGGGCGGTGACGGTGATGAGTGTGCCCTGCAGGTTCACGTTCCCGGACGTCAACGGCACAACGGCATCCGCGAAGTTCACCTGGGTGGCCCCGGAAAAGTTCTTGCCACTGATCTTGACCTTGGTCGTCTCCGAGCTGCCGGCGCGCGGGGAGACCGAATTGACGACAGGCGCGTAGGAGTACTGGCTCGCCGCGAGTACGCCGCTCGCTCCCCCAGGGCCGGTGACCGTGACGTTGACCACCCCGGGATCGCCATTGGCCTGGGCGGGGGCATTGAAAGCGAGCGTTCCCATCTTCGCGTTGAAGGTAATGCTGGAGGAACCAACCGTGGCGCTGCCGAAAGCCACCGACAGACTCGACAAGCTGGTGCCAAGGTTCTTAGCGCTGATGACTACCTTGTTGCCTCCGTTCGGGGAGCCGTAGGCGGGCGTGATCTTCATGATCCGCGGCCCAAAAGAGTAGAGGCTGGCGTCCGAGGCCGGATCGCTGCTCCCGCCTGTACCCGTGATCACGATGTGCACTGCGCCAGGCGTGCCCGTGTTGGGCTGCGGAACCTTCACTTTGAGCGACGTGCCGCCTCTGGCCACCTTCACCGTGCTCATGTCGGCCGCGTAGGGACCGAAGCTGATGGCAGTGATGCCCGCGAAGTTGGCGCCATTGATGGTGAGCGTGTTCCCGCCGGCTGCCGGGCCGAACGGCGAGCTCAGGGATCTGATGACCGGCCCGTAGCTGTACGCGCTGGCAGCCGTGGTTGCGTCACTTGCGCCGCTGCTCGTGAGCACCTGCACGTGCACCGTCCCCGGCGTGCTGCTGGCGGCCGCCGGAGCGAACAAGACCACGCTGGTGCCCTGCCTGTTGACCTTCGTTGAGGTACCCGCGACGGTGCTCGCGCCGAACTGGATGCTGGTCAGATCGGCAAAGCCCGTGCCGCTGATCGTTACTCTGTTGCCTCCGGAGAGCTTCCCGAAGTTGGGACTGATCTTGGTAATCGTGATAGGGATTGGCGTCGCGTCGATGGGAAACGGGTCGCTGAAGGCCCCCGAGAGCGCGGACGCGCCACTCCCGCTGGACGCGTCGAGCACATAGCTCGCGCCGGGTTGGGTGATCGATAGGTCGTTGAACGTCGCGACCCCGGCGACGGCATTCTGGGTGAGCGTGCCGTGGAGGACGCCCCCCGGAGGGCTGGAGGGGTCCAGCGACACCGTAACTGGCAGCGTCGCGCCTGCGCCCGATACTTCCACGTTCTGGTAGATGTCCTGGATGGCCACCTGCACTGGCGGCACGATGCCAACCTGCTCGACGGTCTCGCCCGGCTGCGCAATGAACTGCAGCGCCGCCGCCGCCGCCGGCGTGACCACCAGCGTAGCGCTTCCGGTCGCCGCGGATGCCGTGTCCTGGGCGGTGATGGTCACCGTCTCGACGTTGTAGAAGACCGGATGAAAAGTCGCGACTCCCTTCTGAAACACGCCTGTGCCGAGCGTTGGCGATTGACCGCTGGGTGACGGCTGGGCCGTCGAAGACAGCAGGAAGTTGGTGGCGGAATAGTTCGTCACCGTAAGGCCGCCACTGTCCTGGGCCGTTACCACGACAGAGGTGGGCGGAGTTCCGGCGGATACCGTGCCAGGCGTAACCACCACCTGGAATTTGGCCAGCTGGTTCGCGGCGGCGGCGATCCGTGGGCTGCCTGCGCAAGCAGCTAGCAAAGCCAGCGCCAGACTGGACCGCGCCCCTGCCGCCTTGGCCACGAAACGGCTCGCACCTGACGCCTGCCGAACGAGGGAAGAGACCCGCCTGTAATTCACCTGCTTGCCATGCCTCTTTCGTGATGGAGCAGGGCCGGCGACCAGTTACGGTCGCCGGCCCCCTGCAGACTTGCCTCTGCCGGCAAGTCTCGCTTGCCTACTTGAAGGTGAAGATAGATTTGCTGTTCACGTCGCTCGTGCCGCCAGGACCGGTGACCGTGACCGTCGTTGTGGTTCCGGCGGTGCCGCTCGGCGCGGTGACGGTGATAACCGTGGCGGTCTTGTTGATATCGCTCGCGCTCAGCGTGATGGGTGTCGTGCCGCCGAACAGCACCGAACTGGCGCCAGTGAAGTTCTTGCCGTTGATCTTCACCTTCGACCCGGCCGATCCGCTGCTGGGCGAGACACCGGTGACCAGCGGGGCGTAAGCGTACTCGCTCGCCGCGTTCAACGGGCTCGATCCCGAGGTGGCCGACGTCACCACGACGTTGACGACGCCGGGGTCGCCCAGGGCTTGGGCAGGCGCAGCGGAGACGGTGAGCGTGCTGCCCTTCAGGCTGACGTTTGCTGCCGGCACCACAGCAGACCCGAACGAAACGGTGAGGGCCGAAGCGCTTGCGCCAAAGTTCTTGCCGGTGATGGTCACCTTACCGGTACCCGAAGAGGATCCCGCGGGGGGATTGACCTTGGTAACGAGCGGGCCAAAGGCGAAGTAGGTGGCATCTGACGTTGTGTCATTGGAGCCGTTCGGCCCGGTTGCGCTTACCCGGACCGCGCCTGTCCCCGAAGGAGGAGTGACGCTGATCGTGGTGCCGGCTTTGTTGATGTCACTCGCCGCGAAGGTCACCGGGCTGGTGCCGAAATTGAGGCTGGTCAGCCCCTTGAAGTTGCCGCCGTGGATCACGACCTTCTTGCCCGAGGTGAAGAAGTTGGGGCTTATGCTGGTTATGGCCGGGCCATAGCTGTACACGCTGGCGGGGTCGGTGGTGTCGTTCGTCCCGGCCGCGGTGGAGATGCTCACATGAGCCGCTCCGACCCCAGCGGGCAGGTTCGACACGCTGATGCTCTTGCCACCCTTGCCCACAACCTTGATGTCCGTCAAGGCCACGGATTGCGTCCCCACGGTCATCGACGTAATGCCGGTCAGTCCGGTGCCGGTAATGGTGATCTTGTTCCCACCCGTCGCCGGGCCAAAGGCGGGCGAGATCTTCTTGATAGTGACCGCCACGGCGCTGCCGGTGACGTTGAACAGGCTGCTGAGCTTTGTCGGCAGGCCACTGCTCGTCGCCTGCAGCTTGTAGCCGGTGCCGGGCTGGTCGACCGACACGCCATTGAAGGTGGCGATGCCGCTCGAAGCAGCAACGGTAGTGGTCCCTTGCAGCGTTCCCATTCCGGGGTTGAACGACGGCGAGATGGCCAGGGTAATCGAAGCGCTGGATCCGGTGACGACGTTGCCATCGCTGTCCCAGACCGCCACCGCTACCGACGGCGAGAAGGCCACCAGCGTGTTGACGTCAGTGGGCTGCTGGGTGAACGCCAACTGATTCGCGGAGCCGGCATTCACCGGCACGGTCAAATTGCCCGTGACACCGCCTGTCGAATCATTGACGGTGATCGCGGTGCTGACCGCCTTGGTGAAAGTGAAGGACGTGATCGACTCATAGAAGCCGCTGCCGCTATTAAAGGCGAACGTGCCGGTGAGATCGATCGATCCCCCCACCGCGGGAGTTGGCGCCGTGCCATTGGGAGAATTCTGCGCATTGGAGCTGATGCTGACCGTATGCGCACCCGGGTTGTAGTTCGCTCGGACGGTGACCGAATAGCTACTCCCAGCCGTGGCGCTGGCAGCGCCGACGATCGTCAGCGTGTTGGCAGCGAACGCCGAAGGCAGCCCGAGAAAGGACAGGATAAGGAAGACTAAGCCGGCCCCCAGCCAGCTGGCCTTCATCTGGTGTTTTCCAGGAGTGGTCATCGCGTTTCGAAAGTCTCCTTTTCCAGTTTCTGCTGGCGGCGGCCAGTGTTCGCCGAGGCTTCAGCTGCTGTCCTTCCGTGGTGACCGGGCATAACGCTTCCTTTCAGGCCACGAGTAGCGTCAGATCGAGCCTCTGCTGATCTCATTTAATCGTCGGCGGTTCGCTGTCGAACTTGAGTCGTTTTGCATAGCCAGATCGGGGGGTCGAAGTCGCCGGCTTGACCCTGTTCTGAGGCCTGTTTCAGGAAGCGGCGGGCCGCCTACGCCGACAGCTGTCGAGGATTTTCGGCAGGATTGCCCTGAGCGACTGTGCGGCGCTCAGCTCGCTGCGCGGAGGTCGTCCTCCATGGCGTGACACTGCTCGAGCCAACCTTTGAGACGGCTGAACTCGCCCCGGTTCGGGTCGATAGTGAGCACCGCGCCAGGATCCCCGTGCTGGTACACCTGCTTGCCGGTACCGGGTTCGATGTACAGCAGCACCAAGCAACCGCGCGCTCGACACTCCGGGAAGTGCGGCATGATCTGGCTCCAGATTCCCGGCTGCCAGCTCACGTGGCCATGCTGCGGTCTCTGCGTCTGCAGCTCATAGATGACGAGCTTGCTGGCGCCGAGGATCACCCGTGAGATCTTGTCCTGGCGCTGGCGCGCGGCGCTGACACGCCGCTGGTCGTACAGCGAGCGTTCGACCGGGTCGCTCAGGACCTTGTAGGCGCTGTTGAGCCGTGCCGTGACAGCGGTCGCATCGGACCGCTTGTTCCTGTCCGGATGGTTTTCGAAAATCAGCCGGCGATACGACGCCGTGATCGTCTGGCCGTCCGCGTCTTCCGGGACCTGGAGAATTCGATACAGGTCGGCTTCTCTATCCGACACGGTGATACTAGCCATGATTCAACCCCCCGGGAAATCTTACCCGCAGGACGTGAGTGGGCTTGCTATCAGGATGTGCGGGCGTTGGCGCCGGCTCAGCCCAGCGATATGGATTGCAGCTCCTGCTCGTTGGCCAGCAGCAGCCCTTCGTTTTCCCAGTGGATGAGGCCGCTGAACCGGAACGATTCCAGCACACGTTCAACTTCGCCGGCTGGCGCCCCAATCATGTTGCTGATCTCCTCCGGGCCCAGCACCAGCGGAATGAGCATCCCGTCCGTCTGGCGCTCCCCCAGCAGATCGGACAGGTCGAGCAGCCGTTTGGCAATGCGGCCCGGCAAGCTGAGCGCGGTGATCTCGCGCAGGGTCTCGTTGGTGGCGCGAATGCGCTGGCTCAGGATCTTGAACAGGTGCACGGTCACACTTGGCCGGCGATTGATAACCTTCAGCAGGTCTTCGCGTGACAGCGCCAGCAGCTCTGTCGGCTCAACCGCGATGGCATCCGCCGAGCGCGGTTCGTCGTCAAAGAGCGAAAGCTCGCCGAAGAACTGGCCGGAACGGAGGATCGCGAGGATCATTTCCCCGCCCTTCGGCGAAGGATCGGAGATCTTGACCGCGCCGGAAACGATGAGATACAAGGTGTAGCCCGGATCCTCCTTTCGGAAGATCACGTCGCCCGCGTCACATCGACGCACCCGGGTAACCGCCGCCAGCTCCTTCAAGTCCCTGGCATCCAGCAGGCTGAATAGGCTGATCTGCGCGAGCAGCTCGGCAGCGGGCTTCTTCCCGGCGTCGCTCTCGTCGCGAACCGCCGGCTTCCTGAACGATTGAGCGGCAACCGGAGAAGCCTCATTGGCATGATCTCCTTCGAGGAGCCGCCAGCGCTCGAACTCATCCAGCGACATGGCCGGAGCGACCCGCGCGCCTTGAACGAGATCGCAGCCGACCTCACGCAGGCGCTCTTCGGCTTCGGGCGTGTCCACGTCGAAGGCCAGCACCTGTACGCCCATGTCGTGGGCCAGCTCTACGGTGGAGCGAACGATAGCTGCGTCCTCCTCCTCCTGACCCAGGTTCGCGACGTAAGCTCGCGGCAAAGCGATCTCGTGAATGGGCAGGCGCCGCAGGAAGGGCATTCCGGAATAGCCGCTGGCAAAGTCGCTGAGACACAATTTCACGCCGAGGTCCCCCAGCCGGTTGACTGTTTCGAACACCTGCTCGGAGGCCAGGCTGGCCGCATCTACGTCCACTTCGAGACACTGCGGTGGAAGGGCATAAGCTCGCAGCAGCCGCGCCACCGCTTGCGGCAGCTGTGGGTCCTGAAGGACGCGGGGTGACAGGCGCACGGCCACGGTAAGGTGGTCATCGGCTTCTTGCCACACCCTGCTCTGCCGTAGCGTCGCGTTCAAGGTCCAGTGGGTGAGCGGCTTGATTAACCCGGTGCGCTCGGCCAGGGGCGAAAACTGCTCTTCGTTCAGCAAGCCGAACTCCGGATGGTCCCACTCCAGCGTGGTCGCTGCGGAAACGAGCTGATGGTCCGCAAGCAACACCCGCGGCTGGTAACGCAGCGCCAGCTCGTCCCGTTCCATGGCCTGGCGCAGGCCGGGCATGAGGGTTGCTCGGTCGAGCCCGTGCGCGTCTTCACCGTCGGGACTGTAGATGACGTAGCCAAGACCTTCGCGCTTGGCCTTGTACATGGCCACGTCCGCACGACGGAGCAGATTGTCCGGCTCCTGAGCGTGATCGGGGAAGATCGCAACGCCGATGCTTGCGCCCACATCCACGCTGTGGTCCTCGATCTTGAACGGCTCTTCGAACACCGCCAGGACCTTCTCCGCCACGGCATTGATGTGCCGAGCCTGGCTGATAGCGGTGAGCAGCACGCCGAACTCATCGCCACCGAGCCGGCCCAGCGTATCCGTATCGCGCAGCACCTCGGTGATCCGCTGGGCGACCTGCTGCAGGACGAGGTCGCCGGCGTGATGGCCAAGGTTGTCATTCACCTCTTTGAAGCGATCGAGGTCCATGATCATCACCGCCACCATGCGTGCCTCGCGTCTAGCGCCGGCAATAGCGCTGTTGACGCGGTCGAGCAGCAGCATCCGGTTCGGCACCCCGGTGAGCGCATCGAACATTGCGCCACGCTGCAGGGCATGCTCCGCCACCTTCAGCTCTGTGACGTCGTAGTGGGTCACGAGGATGCGCAGCTCGGAAGCTTCTCCAAAGCGGGTCAGGCGAGCTTGATACCAGCGGTTCTCCGAGCCGTCCTCTATGGCGTACTCCAGCACGAACGAGTCGCGCTGGCCAGAGGTTAGGCTCTCGACCCCCTCTGCCAGCAGTTGTGCGTCCGCACCAACTCGTGCAACAGCGGCCCGACACAAATCGATGTAGGACGCCCCAATCGGGAACGCGGTGCCGAACAGCGGTAGCTGATGATCGCGCTCGCTCCACGCGGCGTTCGCGAAGAGAATGCGACCCTTGCCGCTCAAGATCGCCAACGGTGCGTCCAGAGCCGCAACGGCCGCGGCGAGTAGCTGATCGTCAGAGGCCACTAAGATCGTCCAGCATCAATAATAGTAGGCAAGCAGATTATCGTGAGGCCGGCAGCCAGGCGGCCAGCAGCTCATGCCAATCGTTCAAATCCGAGCAATGCCACCTGGCTGAGGTCTGTACGTAACGCAATCGTTCTTCAGCTCATACTGGCGAAAACGGCTATGCACGTGCGCCGGCTCCACGAGTCCCCCTCGCGAAAGTAAAGCACCGGGACGCCGAGAAGCGGAACTTAAGCGAGCGACTGGCCGAATAATACTCGCCCAAGTTGGCTGGCTTCCCAACCCAAAAGGGGGAGCTAAGCGCATTATCCGGAGGCCACGCCGAGGTAGCCAAAGTCTTCCCGACCGCTGCTTGGCGCCCTGCCGACTGCCGACCCTTGACGCTTGCGGGCGCTGCGGATTCCGCTCCACCGTCGCATGCCCTCCCAGAGATTGCCTGCCAGCAGCGCTGCAAGCAGGTAGTAGATGGCACCCGAGGTCAGCATGTAACAGGCGAACGAAGCCACAGCGACGGCGGCTCCGAACCAAGCCTGCTGCCTGCCGCGGGCCGGCGTGGTGGGCGGATCGGTCAGCATGAACAGCGCGAAGAACAGCACCGTGCCCAGAAATGGCTGGCGGAAGATCTCGGCGACGGCAATCGGATTGCCCCCAGCCGCGGCCGCGCTGAACAGACTGAAATAGACGCCCAGGAACGCTAGGACGGACGGGAACTTGTTCACCTGCGGCAGCAGCAGGGCGCCCATCAGCACAAGCAGGAGCAGAGCGGCCGCCGGAAGATCGGACAGGCCGCCCCACCAGCTTTGCTGGCTGCCGAAAAGCACGGCGCTGGCGAGCAGTCCAGCCGCGGCCGGGTTGAAGAGATGCGCTCCCGATACCCGCACGAAGCGCTTCGACACGATTCCCAGAACCGCGGCCAGCATCGGAACGTAAAGCGGCTCGGCCGGGCTCAGCACCAGCCCCACGATGAAGCCGGTGAGCACGGCTCCGCTCGGACTGGCAGCCCGCGGGCGTCCCCACCACAGCAGCGTCTCGGTTCCGACCGCCGCCAGCACGGCAAGCGCTGTACCGACGACGGCGCGACTCCCCTCGACGGGCGTGGCCAGCAGCGCCAACAGGCTCAGAATGATGAATAGGCTGCCTTTGGGGGAGCGGAAGAAGCGCACGAGCGCCGGGTGCTGAAGATCGGCGGCGGAAGACGGCATGGTGGCTTCGCCTCAGGCGATCCTGGCCCGGCTAAGCGCCTGAGAGACCGCCTGCTGAAAGGCCCGCGAGCTCTCGGTTGCGCCGCTGACCAGGTTCACCTGGCTGCTCTGCCTGGCCACCACCTGGGTCGGAAGGCCATCGATCAGGCTCTCCGGATAATGCGTGGTCACAGCGGTGATCTTGACCGTGGAGATCTTGCCGCCAGCTATGGTGACGGCTACGTTCACCCCGCCGCGGCGGCTCATGCCGGAACCCGCGTAGCTTCCATCCTTGAGGAGCACGACGCTCGCGGCGGCCGCGGCCGGCTGGCTGGCAGGGGCAGACGACGGAGTTGGCGAGGGAGCGGCCGCGGGCGCCCCAGCTGCGCCGGCCCGGTTGCGCTCGCGGAACTGCCTACCCTGTCCCTCATTGCCGGCCTGCGGCTGGAGCGTGGGCGTCGGGGTCGCGGCGGGCGTCGGGCTGGGGGCGTTGGCCAGTGCATCCGCGGCGGCGGCCATGTTGGCGGCGGCCGGCGCCGTGAGCGCGTAGCCCGCCGCGTACACGGACAGAATAGCCACGGAGCTCAGCGCGATGAGCTTTTTGGAGGTTCTCTTGGCCACGTCTTTCTTCCGAGGTTGACCGAGCCTGGTCGGTCGGATGCGGCCAGTGTGGCAGACAATCCTTAAGCTGAGCTGAGAATCTCCCCTGCTGTTCGCTAAGAAAACGCTAGGCGCTGCCCTTGCGCTTCTTGATCTCTTCGATGAGCTGCGGCACCACCTTGAAGACGTCCCCCACGACACCGAAGTCCGCGTTCTTGAAGATCGGAGCGTCGGGATCGGTGTTGACGGCGATGATGGTGTTCGAGCCCTTCATGCCGGCCAAGTGCTGAATGGCGCCCGAGATGCCCAGGGCGATATAAATCGATGGCTTCACGCTCTTGCCCGTCTGGCCTACCTGCAGCGAGTACGGCACCCAGCCGGCATCGACGATGGCCCGCGTAGCGCCCACGGCTCCACCCATCAGCTCCGCCAGATCGCGAACCATCTGGAAATGCTCGGCGCTCTTGAGTCCACGCCCCCCGGAGACCACCACGTTGGCTTCCTCCAGCTGCGGGCCCTCGGCCTTTTCCACCACCGAATTGGTGACCAGCACCCGCTGCAGATCGGCGCCGCTGGGCGCCGGCACATCCTCGACTCGAGCGCTGCCGCCCACCGCCCGAGCCTCGAACGCCTTGGGGCGCACCAGCATGAGCTTGGTGCCGGCGTTGGTGATGGTGGCAGTGTTCTGATATGAGGCACCCAGCGCCGGGATCGTGGCCACGAATGACCCGTCCTCGATCTCCAGCTCGCCCACGTCGGTCAGCGCGCCTGAATCCAGGCGAGCGCTCAGGGCCGACGCGATGTCGCGTCCGGCGTATGTCGTGCCGAACAGCACCGCGTCCGGCTTCTGCTGCGAGATCAGATCTTCGATGACCTTGACCGCCGGCGCAGCCAGGTGTTGGTCGAAGATCGGATCAGCGCAGCGATACACCGTTTTCGCGCCGTAATTACCCAGCGTCTGGACGGCGTCGTCGGGAGCGGAGCCGAGCAGGATGGCTTCGGCTTCGCCGAGCTGAGCCGCCCGGCTCAAGATCTCGAGCCCAATGCTGACCAGCTTGCCCTGGCTGACCTCTGTGTAAACGAGCAGCTTGGCCATCTAGAGCACCTTCAGCGACGCCAGGAAGTCGGCAATCTTCACGCCGCCATCGCCTTCGTCCGTCACGACTGTGCCCTGCGCCCTGGTGGGCGGCTTGCCCACCGTCAGCACCTTCTCGCGCGCGCCGCTTTCGCCCACCTGGTCAGGGCTGAGGCCGACGTCGGCGGCGCTGTACGTGGCAATCTCCTTGCGCTTGGCGCCCATGATGCCTTTGAGCGATGGATAACGCGGCTCATTGATGCCGCTGGATACCGTGATCAGCACCGGCAGCTCGGCCTCGACTACCTGGTAGCCGAAATCGGTTTGCCGGCGAACGACCGCTTTGCTGCCCTCGACCTTGACTTTCTTGGCAAACGTCAGCGCCGCAACGCCCAGAAGCTCCGCCAGCTGCCCGGGAACCAGGCCGGAGTATGTATCGGTGCTCTCGGTGGCGCAGATCACCATGTCGTACTGGCCTTTCTTGATCGCCGCGGCCAGCGCTTTGGCTGTCCCCAGCGTGTCCGACCCGGCCAGCGCGGGATCGGAGATGAGCACGCCTCGCTCCGCCCCCATGGCCAGGGCCTTGCGAATCTCGTCCACGGCGTTGGGCATGCCCATGGTCACGACAGTGACCTCGCCTCCATGCGCCTCCACCAGACGAAGCGCCTCTTCGACGGCGCTGGCAGCCGCGGGATCCAGCTCGTGGCTCACGCCTTCTCGCTTGACGCGCTTGGTAGTCGGATCGATCTCGATAGTTACCGCGCTAATGGGTACGCATTTCGCGCAGACTGCAATATTCACAAACAACCATTCTACCGGCCGGGTAAGCAAATGCCTGGCCAATCCGTCTCAACAGCCGTGCCAGAGAGCCGTCACTCACTCCATGCTAAACCCGTTATGGCCGGCACGATGAAAACGTTCGCCCTCTCGCTTCCCCTCGTGGCAATACTGCTGGCGCCCGCAGCGGCGCACGCCGCGGTGAGCTCACCTGGACGGATAACGGCCCTGCAGGTCTCCGCCGCGACGTTTGACGGCACGCTGAAGCACAACGTCGAAAATCTGACCGTCACGATTGGCGGCCAAACGGCGAGCGCCGGCTTTCTGGACTACTACAACTCCACCGGTGGCTTGACCCGCTGGGGCTACCCGACCTCCGAGATCCTGCAGGAAGAGCCCAACAACCTGGTGCAGTATTTCCAACGCGGCGCCGTGGACTGGCACTGGCGCGCGGATCTCGGAGCCTACGTCATCGATCGCCGTTTGGCCTGGGATTACTTTGGCGGCGACCGCGCCGGCGACGGCAACGACCAGGGAACGGAAACCGGCACCTCGAACCCGAACGGCGGCGACCAGCTGGGTCCCTGGGGGCACGTGGTCTCCGACGTCGCTGTCGACGGGACAGCGGTGGGCTTCAAGACCTTCTTCGAGCAGCTCGGCGGGGTCAGATCGTTCGGCTACCCCAAGTCCGAAGCCCGAGCTGACGCGAATGCCCCCGGCGCGCTGCACATCGCCGCCGCCACGCCGGGCTTCATCCGGCAGTACTTCCAGGGCGCCGTCATGGAGTATCACCCGGACACGCCGAGCGCGCCGGTCCAGCTGCGACTTCTCGGAGACGACCTGCGCGACAAGAGCTTTCCGAACGGATCGTGGCAGTCGCTGGCATCCTTTCGACCGGCTTCGCCCGTCGCCGCGGGACAGCTGGTGGGCCTGGAATCCCTGGTAGGCACCCCGGTTACGCCGCCGCCCTTCCAGGTCAACCTGCCGGCCGTCGTGAATCAGGGGCAAAGCTTGCAGATCGCCATCGTCGCTCCGGCCGGCGACACCCCGAGTGCCACGGTAGATGGCACGGCCTTGCGGCTCTCTTCACAGAACGGCACCTGGCTGGGATTCCTCGGATTCGATCCACAAGCCGCCGCCGTAAGCCACACCGTCGTGGTCATGGATGGCTCCGGCTCGATCACGCGCACGTTCCGGGTAGCCGCGGTGAAATGGCCGGTCGAGCGCATCGACACCACTCCGCAGCAAGACCAAGTGTCGTCGGGCACCAACGTGGCCGATGAGAATGCCCTCCTGCGGCCGTATTTCCTGAGCTACACGCCCAAGCAGCTGTGGAGCGGAACGTTCATCTACCCGGTCACTGCGCTGCTCACCGACGGCTTCGGCGTCTTCCGGTCGTACAATGGCGGTCCCGCCAACACCTACCACGAGGGACGGGACCTGGGGGCATGGACCGGTACGCCCATCCACGCGGCCGCGGCCGGCAAGGTCGTGCTGGCCCGTCCGCTGACCGTCCGCGGCAACGCCGTGATCGTCGATCACGGCCTCGGAGTGTTCAGCGGGTACTATCACCAGTCCAAGATCGCCGTGCAGGAAGGCCAGATCATCCAGAAGGGAGACCTGATCGGCTACGTCGGCGATACGGGCTTCGCCAATGGCCCGCACTTGCACTGGGAGATGCGCATCAACAACGTGTACGTCGATCCCGATGAATGGACCAGGAACGCCTTCGGCGCGTAGTAAGCAGCGTGGCACGTTATCGCTTCCTCACGATCTGGCAGATTCGCGCTCCGATCGACCGGGTCTTCGACGCTATCTACGATTCGCGCCGCTGGCCCGAATGGTGGCGCGGCGTGGAGCGCGTCGTAGAGCTGCGGCCGCCGGACGCCGATGGCCTTGGCGGGCTGACTCGCTATGTGTGGAAGAGCGCGCTGCCCTACCAGCTCACCATCGACACCACCTCAACTCGCATTGACCGGCCGTTTGCCATGGATGGGCGATCCACCGGCGAGCTGATAGGCGAGGGGCGCTGGCGGCTGCAGGAAGACGGCGGCGTAACCACGGTCCGCTATGAGTGGGCAGTGGCGACGACCAAGGCATGGATGAACCTGCTGGCACCGTTGGCCAGGCCATTGTTTGCGTGGAACCACGACGTCGTCATGCGCCAGGGTGGCGACGGTCTGCGCGCCCTCCTGGAGAGCCGGCCCCAGGGGCACCCAGGCTTCCATCCCGACCGTCTGGCATGGCTCGAAGCCGCCGGCTGGCGGGCGAATTACGACCGCCGCTGGCCACGGCTGCTCTGGCTGGTGCTTCGGCTGGCAAGGGAAGAATTCGATCTGCCCTGGCCGCGCGCCATCGAAGCGGCCTATCACATCACCAAGGCTTCGATCGCCTGGGTCCCGATCGATCACGACCTCGATGCCGTGCGCCGCGGCATCCGCCGCTTCTACACCGTGGCCAGCCGTTACGGCGGGGGACTGCGCTTCGATCCCGAGCAGGTCGCCGCGCTGGAGCTCGAGTACTGGATGGTCCATCGCGAGCTGTCGGGCCAGCCGGAGGCAGCAAAGGGACCACTCGAGGACGTCTTCGCCCGCCTGCACAGCGCGCTCTTCGGTTTGCCCATCGAGGCGACGCGCTCGTCGGCCGTCAGCCGCGCCCGCGCGACCGACACGGTCGATCTCATCACCAGCCGCCGCAGCGCCGACGTGGAGCTCGATTGGGTGAGGGTGGAGCGCTACCTGCGCGAAGCCTACGGCAGCCTGGCGGAAGAGCTGGCCAGGCGGTAAGGGTCAGGCTCCGCCGAAGCGCTCTTCGATAGCCTTGAGCTCGGCATTGCCCTGGCCGCTGTAGAAGCTCGAGGCATCGCGGTAGGTCGGCAGCGTTTCGAGGTAGGTGCGCGGGTCGCCTGTGGTCCTCAGCGCCTCCAGCAGCTGCATCTGAGATGCCAGCGCGGCTACCTGCATGGCGCCGACGATCAGCGCGCAATTGCCGCCGGCCGAGGCGTACTCCGTCAACGACATCCCGCCGGGCAGCACGCCCATCGACGGCTTTTGAAAGGCCCGACGCAGCGTCCGCAGCGCATCAGCATCACGGCCTGAGATCCAGCCCACATCGGCGCCGTTGTCGAGGCACTCCAGCAGCCGTTCCCGGCGCTCGGCTGCATCTTTGACGTCGCAGCGCGCCACGATGACCAGCTCCGAATCCGTCCGGGCATCGACGGCCGCGCGGATCTTGTCGACCATCTCGCGCCGCGTGACGAACTCGCCCGATCCGCCCTGGTACACGGGCCGCTTCGGCGTCACCTGGTCTTCGATGTGGACGGCCGCCGCGCCGGCGCGCTCGTACTCGCGCACCGTCCTGACCACGTTCACAACGTTCCCAAAGCCTGTGTCCGCATCCCCGATGACTGGAATCTGCACCGCATCGCATAGATAGCGCAGGTGACTGACCATCTCGGTCATGTCTAGGATGCCGGCGTCGGAATAGCCCCTGGTGCGGTGGGCGGCGCTGCCCGAGGCATGGATGGCCTGGAAACCCATGTGCTCGGCCAGCCTGGCGCTCACCGGGTCCGAGCAGCCCAGGGCCGGGAAGACCGAGGACGAGGCCAGCAGCGCCCGCAGCTTGCGGCGGCGATCAGTCGGCGTGGTCATACGACGGCTCCTCTCGCGCTGCGGAGCTCACAGCTCCGGCTCGCGCTCATCTTTCTGCAGCGCCCGCAGGAACTTGGGTCGGGCTTCGTCCGAGATTCCGGCCGTCCTGCCGCCGTTCCAGACGTTGATGATCTCGGCCAGGATGCAGATCGCAATCTCGGCCGGCGTGCGGGCGCCGATGTCAATGCCGATGGGCGCCTTCACCTTCGCCAGGTGCTCCAGCGACACGCCTTCATCCTTCAGCAGCTTCAACACGGCGTACACGCGCCGGCGGCTGCCGATCATGCCGATGTAGGCCAGCGGCTTCTGAATGACCTTGCGCAGCGACAGCACGTCGTGGCGGTGGCCCCGCGTCACCAGCACGATGAAGGTGCTGGGGTTCAGCTCCATGTTTGTGATGGCGTGCTCGTAATCGTCGACCAGGATCTCGTCCGCCGTCGGAAAACGCTGTCGATTGGCGAACACCGCGCGGTCGTCGATCACGACCACTTCGTAATCCAGCAGCTTGCCCATCGCCGCCAGCGGCACCGCGATGTGCCCGGCACCTACCACAACCAGGCGCGGCGGCGGCATGAACAGCTCGAAGAACACCTCCACGTCTCGTCCGGGACCAAGCTCGTAGCTCTTCGTCTGGACCTTGCGCGTCTCCATCACGTGGCGCAGGTCTTCCAGGACCTGCTCGTCCAGCCGGGCATCGCCGAGGGTGCCCGTGCGTCCCCCGGCCGACGTCACAACCATCTTGGCGCCCGTGAGCTCAGGCCCGCCTTTGGTTGCCACGACCGTCGTGAGAGCGGCAGCCTGGCGAGCGTCCAGGGCAGCGCTGATGGCTCGGGTGAGCGCTAACACGAACGAGAGAACGTGCGCGAGGGCTGGCTGGCGGCCGGCAACCCCATCAGGTCCGCGGCGAGTTCGGTCGTGCCCGCTGCCCGCCGCACCCTAGCGCTCGGCGCCTTCTACGAACCAGGGTTCGACGAAGATGTCCATGTGCCCCCCGCAGACGGCTTCAGTGCGCATGGCGATCTCGTCGGTCAAGTCGACGTGCACCATCTGAGGCTTGCGCGTCTCGATAACGTCCACGGCCGAGCGGAACACCTCCGCCTCGCCGCAGCCTCCGCCGACCGTGCCGTCGAACTCACCGCTGCGGCGTATGAGCATCTTCGCCCCCACTTCGCGCGGCACCGATCCGACAGCCCGCACGATCGTCGCCACGGCTACCGTCTCACCCTCTTTGATGAGATCCTCGACCTTCTTGTAGAAGTCGCTCATGCCCGCATTCTAGCGTCGGGCGGGCTAATTGCGGCCTGGCGCGTATGCGTGGCACAGTGTGTGCAAGCAAGGCACGTTTAACACTGTCTGGCGTTTGAGTCATCGACGAAGCTATGAAGCACATCCTGCGCGCCGTCGCCATGCTGGTGCTGTCGCTGGTAACAGCCGCACCGGTGACTCGAGCGCAAGCGACCCAAGCGGCCGACCTGAGCGCGAATTGGGCTGGCCTGGTCGCCACCAACGCCTACTACACCGGCGTTACCGCGCTCATTCAAGCGCCCACGCCGGCGGCCCTGCAAAGTCTGGGGGTCGCCGCTTCGTGGGTAGGCATCGGCGGCAGCGACACTCCCGATCTCATTCAAGCCGGCGTGCAGGAGGTCAACCAGGGCCCCTTCTTCTCGTATCAGGCCTGGTACGAGATGCTCCCCGAGCCATCGCGCAACGTGGTGATGGACATCGAGCCCGGAGCATGGATCCTGGTGGACATCCACGAGCTCGCTTTCGATTACTGGCAGATCACGATTGTGAACGGCACCAATGTCGTGCAGCGGCAGGTCCGCTACGCCTCATCACATTCGTCCGCGGAATGGATCGTCGAAGAGCCATCGCTGCTGAGCGGCAGGCAGCTGCCGCTGGCCGGGATCACCGGCGCCAACTTCGCCAAGATGTCGGCCATCGCCAACGGCGTCACAGCTATCCCGGCGCAGCTCTTTCCTAGACCGGTCGTTATCGTCTCCCCGCTTGGGACGGTCAAAGCCGTTCCGTCGCCGCTGGGACCCGACGGCGCGAGCTTCAGCGTCACTACGCGCTGAGCTCGGCGTCGATTCGAGACCACGTTATAGTGCCAGCGTGCCCGGACAAGATCCGTTCGAAGGCGTGACGCCCGTCTCCATCGCCGGAGACGCCGACAACAGGCGCATGACGATCACCTGGAACGACGGCCACGCCAGCGAGCTGACGTACGAATGGCTGCGCTGGCATTGTCCCTGCGCCTCATGCGCCGGCGAGGGAGGCGCCCCGGGCGAGCTGGCGTTCACCACCGAGCTGACCGCCGACCAAACCATGCTGGATGACCTGCAGCTGGTCGGCAGCTACGGCATGAGCCCCACCTGGAAGGACGGCCACCACACCGGCATCTACACGTTCCGCGCCCTCCGAGCGATGTGCCCCTGCCCGGAATGCGACGCCCGCCGCCGCTCAACCGCCGCCAGCCCCAGCTGAGCAGGCGCTTACGGACTCGCCGAATAGCGTTGCTGCCAGACGTCACCTGGAGCCGGGGCCCCCAGAGTAGCGTGTTAGGATGCCGGAATGGGTGATTGGGCGCTCGTGCTGGGCGCTTCCAGTGGCTTTGGAGAGGCGACGTCGCTGGCGCTGGCCAACGCGGGATTCGACGTCTTCGGGGTGCACCTGGATCGCAGGCAGACGATGCACAACGTGGAGCGCATTGTCGGACAGATCAAGGGTCTCGGCCGTGAGGCGCACTTCTTCAACGTGAACGTGGCTGATGCCGAAAAGCGAGCCGCCACGTTGGATGCCATCGAGGGGCTGCGAGGCGGCCGGCCCGTTCGCGTGCTGCTGCACTCGGTCGCCTTTGGCGCGCTCAAGCCGCTGGTCGGCGAAACCCCTGACGATTCTCTGTCTCAGGCGCAGATCGAGATGACGCTCAACGTCATGGCCAGCAGCCTGGTGTACTGGACGCAGGACCTGGTGCAGCGCAAGCTGATGGGCGAGGGTGGGCGGATATTTGCCATGACCAGCAGCGGCTCCAATCGGGCGATCGCCTGCTACGGAGCGGTATCCGCCGCCAAGGCCTGCCTGGAAGCCTACATTCGACAGCTGGCCGTGGAGCTCGCGCCCCGCGGCATCACCGCCAATGCCATCCGAGCCGGCGTGACCGACACGCCGGCATCGCGGCTCATCCCCGGCAGCGAGGCGATCTTCGCCGAGGCCCGCAAGCGCAACCCGGCGCACCGGCTCACCACACCGGTCGACGTGGCGTCCTTCATCGCCCTCATGGCACGGCCCGAAACACAATGGGTCAGTGGCAATGTCGTGAACGTGGATGCTGGAGAAGAGATCGCCGGCTGAGCTGCTCGCAGCCACGTCCCTTCATCGGAGTCACCACAGCGCCGGCGGAGGCTGAGTGGGACGCACGGTCAAGCAGGTTGCCTTCCTCGTCGTCCTGGCGTTCCTGGTGGTCAGCCTGGACCTGGCCTATTGGCAGGTGGTCCGCGCGCCGGACCTGAGCCAGCGCGCCGGCAATCCCCGGGCCGTCAAGGCCATGGAGCAGGTCGATCGAGGCCTGATCGTCGATCGCCACGGGACGGTCCTCGCTCGAAGCGTGCGGTCCGCCGGCGGCTTCAAGCGCCAGTACACCATGCCCAGCCTTTCGCCGCTGATTGGCTACAGCAGCGTGCGTTTCGGTCAGGATGGGATCGAAAAGACCTTTGATACACAGCTCCAGGGGACAGCCGGAGACCTCGCTGAGGCCTTGGCTGATCTCGTCCTGCAGCGCCCAAAGGTCGGCGACACGCTCACCCTGAGCATCGACGCCAAGCTGCAGCAGGCGGTCGAGCAGGCCATGGGAGACGCCAACGGAGCAGCGATCGTCATGAAGCCACAGGATGGCGAGATCCTGGCCATGGTGACGAGGCCCTACTTCGACGCCAACCAGCTCGACGCCGAGCTGCAGCGGCTGCGAACCGACCCCTCAGGGCCGCTGTTCAATCGCGCAACGCTGGGACTGTTTCCGCCGGGATCGACCTTCAAGATCGTCACCGCCGCCGCCGCGCTGGCCGGCGGCAACGCCCGCCCCGACACCAAGATCCCGCAGCCAGGCGACACGTTCGTCGTCGACGGCTTCACCGTCCGAGGCAGCAATCTCCCGCGCGGCCTCACCGACCCCACCCTCACCCAGGCCTTTCAATACTCGTGCAATCCGTGCTTTGCTCAGCTGGGACTGCAGCTCGGCTGGCAGCGTCTGCAGCAGCAGGCGGATATGTTCGCCATAGGCAAGCCGATTCCCTTCGACCTCCCCACGGCGGCGAGCCGCCTCGCCGATGCCGGCGCGGACCTGTCGCGCGTGCTGCTGGCTAACAGCGCCTACGGCCAGGGGCAGGTGTCGGTATCCCCGCTGCAGATGGCGCTGATTACCGCGGCCGTAGCCAATGGGGGCAGCATGCCGCTGCCTCACCTCGTTACGCAGCAAGCGACCAGGCAGAGCCAGTCCATCACCAGCTTCGAAGTGGGGAATCTCGGCACCCCGCTCGATGGCCAGGTAGCCGCCGAGCTGCGGCAGATGATGGTGGCCGTGGTCCAGCAGGGCTCCGGCACCCAGGCCCGCCTGCCAAACGTGCAGGTTGCCGGCAAGACCGGGACGGCTGAGACCGGCGACGGCCAACCACCCGATGCCTGGTTCGTTGGGTTCGCCCCGGCGGATCAGCCGCGCTACGTGGTGGCCGTCATTCGGGAGCACAAGGGCGAAGGCTTTGACCAGGCGGCGCCGATGGCTAGAGCCATGCTGCAAGCCGCGCTGGCCAGCGACGACTGAGCAAGATCTTCCTTAGCGGCCCTTGGCGTCCTCGCCATGAAGGGTCATACAGGTGCTCGTGGCCCGAGCGACCAAGCGTTCTTGATCGTCAGTCACGTCGCACTCCGTCAGGCCAATCGTCCGCCCGCTCTTCACCACCCATCCCACTGCTTGCAGCCGGCCGGTCCAGAAGGGCCGCAGGAAGTTGATCTTCAGCTCCAGCGTAGTGAAGCTCTGGTCCTCGCCCAGCGTGGTCGAATAGGCGACGCCCATGGCGGCGTCGGCCAGGTCGCACAGAACGCCGCCATGCAGGGTACCCATGGGGTTGTGATGCTGCGGCCCGACCTCCATCTCGAATGTCGCCCGTCCATCGCTCAAGCCCGTTAGCCGAAAGCCAACCAGCCTGCCTACGGCGATCGTCGGCTCCTCGCCACGCAGCATCCGCTCAAACCTATCCCTCATCCTCGACATGCATCCATTGTCCCCGGAGCGCGATTCCGTCCGTCGTCCCCGACCACTGCTCACTTGATCAGGTGGCAGTGCCCTTCCTACAATCCAGCAATGACCGACCCACTGGAGCTGTTCCATCCCGCCGTACGCGGCTGGTTCCAACAGCAGTTCGGCCGTCCGAGCCCGCCGCAGGCGCTGGGGTGGCCCTCCATCGCCGCCGGGAAGCACACCCTGATCCTGGCGCCCACAGGCTCCGGGAAAACGCTGGCGGCCTTCCTGTGGTGTCTCAATCAGCTCTACCAGCATCCAGCCGACGGGGTGCAGGTGCTGTACGTGTCCCCCCTCAAGGCGCTGAACTACGATGTCGAGAAGAATCTGGAGCAGCCGCTGGAAGGCATCAGCGCCAAGGCCGCAGAGCTGGGCCTCGCACTGCCCCACATTGGTGCAGCCGTGCGAACGGGGGACACGGCGGCAGCGGGTCGGGCCGGCATGCTGCGCCGCCCGCCACAGGTGCTGATCACCACGCCCGAATCGCTGTACCTGCTGCTCACTTCGCAGCGGGCCAGGAACATGCTGCGCACCGTCCGCTACGTGATCCTCGATGAGATTCACGCCGTCGCCGGCACCAAGCGCGGGGTGCACCTCGCCCTGTCCATCGAACGGTTGGAAGCGTTGGTGAAGGGCACGGAAGCGGGTGCCAGCCAAATGGGCTCGACGGATGCTTTCGTGCGCATTGGCCTATCGGCGACGCAGCGGCCGCTGAGCGAGATCGCCAGCTTCCTTGGCGGAACCGGGCGCGAGGTCAACGTCGTCGACGCCGGACGAAGGAAGCCGCTCGACCTCAAGGTCGTCTCCCCGGTGAAGACGTTCGATGAGCTGCCGGACCACTCCGCCTGGAACGGCATCTACGCCAAGATCCTGGACTACCTGAAGGCAGAGCCACGGCCGCGGTCGACCTTGATCTTCGTGAACAACCGCGGCGTGGCCGAGCGCGTCACCGCCAACCTCAACGATCTGGCAGGCGAAGAGATCGCCCGGGCCCACCACGGCAGCATGTCCAAGGAGAAACGGCTGGAGGTTGAGGAGCTGCTGAAGGCAGGCAGGCTGCCGGCCATCGTGGCCACCTCCAGCCTGGAGCTCGGCATCGACATGGGCAGCATCGACCTGGTGCTGCAGATCGGGTCTCCGAAGGCCGTCTCGCGCGGATTGCAGCGGGTCGGCCGTGCCGGCCACCGGCTGGACGAGATTGCCGTGGGGCGAGTGCTGCCGACACATCGCTCGGACGTGCTCGAAGCGGCTATCGTGTCACGCGAGATGGAGCAGGGCGAGGTGGAAGAGACGCGCGTGCCACGCAACTGCCTCGACGTCCTGGCCCAGCAGGTGTGCGCCATGAGCTGCGAGCGCGAGTGGGCCGTTCCCGAGCTGTTCGACATCGTGAAACGCGCCTACCCCTTTCGGGATCTCACTCGTTCCGCGCTGGACAGCGTGCTGGAGATGCTTTCGGGGCGCTATCCGTCGCACGAGTTCGGCGAGCTGAGGCCGCGCATCGCCTGGGATCGCCAGAACGACCTCGTGCGGGCCCGCGAGGGCAGCCGCATGCTGGCCATCATCAATGGGGGAACCATCCCCGACCGCGGCTACTTCGGCGTCTACCTGTCCGAGAGCAACCTGAAGCTCGGCGAGCTTGACGAGGAGATGGTCTACGAGTCGCGCGTGGGCCAGTCGTTCACGCTGGGCAACAGCAACTGGCGCATCGATGCTATCGGCCACGATCGCGTGCTGGTATCGCCCGCTCCGCCGGGGGCGGCGCGCATCCCCTTCTGGCATGGCGAGGGTCTGGGCCGCCCCTTCGAGCTGGGCGAGAGCATGGGCTGCTTCCTGGCTGAGATGGAGCAGCGGCTGGCCAAGGGCGAGGGCCCGGCGGTAGTGGACGTGCTGTGCTCGGAATACGCCCTGGATGACGTAGCGGCGCAGAACCTGGTGGAGTTCCTGCGCGGGCAGATCGAGGCCGCCGGCCAGCTAGCCACGAGGCGACGGCTGGTCGTGGAGCGCTTCAGCGACGAGCTGGGCGAGCCGCGTGTAGTGATCCATTCGCCCTTGGGCGGACGCGTGAACGGAGCGCTGGCGTTTGCCCTGGCGGCGCGCTTGCGCCAGACCACAGCGATGGAGGTGGAGCAGCTCTACACCGACGACGGCATCGTCTTCCGCTTCCCCGCCGACGCGCAGCCGCCCATCGACCTGCTCCGCCAGATAGATTCGGACACGGTCGAGGACCTGATTGTCTCCGAGGTCGGCGCCTCGGCCATGTTCGGCACCATCTTCCGCCAAGCCGCGGCGCGAGCGCTGCTGCTGCCGCGACAGCGGCCCGACCGGCGCTCGCCGCTATGGCTGCAGCGCATCAAGGCGGCCGATCTGCTGCAGGTCGCTCGCCGTTACGAGTCGTTCCCTATCGTCATCGAAACCTATCGCGAATGCCTCCAGGACGTGCTCGACGTGCCGCACCTGCGGCAGATCCTCAGCGAGATCGAGGTCGGAGAGGTCGAGGTGGTGCAGGTCGATACGCCCTTCGCCTCACCCTTCGCCGCCGAGATCCTGTTCAGCTTCATCATGGCCTTCATGTACGGCACGGATGCTCCTCGGGCCGAGCGGAAGAGCGCCATGCTGTCGCTGAACCGCGACCTCCTGGCCGACGTTCTGGACGACGACGCAGTGCGCGACCTGCTCGAGCCGGCTGCCATTGCCCAGCTCGAGGGGCGGCTGCAGCGCACCCTGCCGGGCTGGAGGGCCGAATCGGCCGATGAGCTCATGGAGCTCCTTCTGCGACTCGTCGACCTCACCGAGCCGGAGATCGCGGCGCGTTTCGAAGGCGATTACGCACCCGCCCTGCACCAGCTGCTCGACAGCGGACAGGCCGTGCGAGTGCCGAGGGCCGAGGGCCGAGGGCCGAGGGCTGACGGTCGAGGGCCGAGTGCTGAGGGCCGGGGGCTGGCGGCGGGTGGCCGAGGGCCGAGTGCCGAGGGCCGAGTGCCGAGTGCGCCGAGCGCGGCCCTGCCTGCTGCCGCAGACCAGGCTCGCGTTATCCCGGCCGAGTACGCCACTTCGTTCCGCGATGCCGTGCGGCTTGCAAGCGATCCCCATCTCGCTCCTGTCGATCCCCTCGTCACGCAGCACCCGGCACCCGGCACCGCCGCGCGTCTCGATCTCCTGCGCCGGTTCGCGGCCAATCACGGGCCGTTTCGGGTGGAGCAGGTACAGGGCCGTTACGGCTTCGATCCGCTGCCGGAGCTGGAGGAGCTGCATCGCCAACAGGTCGTGGCGCGAGGAGATTTCGTGCCGGGCCAGAGCGGTGAGGAATGGTGCCTGATCGAGAACTTGCGGCAGCTGCACCGCCACAGTCTGGCCATCCTGCGCGAGCAGATCGAGCCGCGGGACGGGGCGCAGTTCGCCGCCTTCTTGGCCGACTGGCAGGGAGTGAGCCTGGAGCCGCGGCGCTCGAAGGTCGCCGGCCTGAGGCAGGTGATCGAGCAGCTTCAGGGCGTTGCCCTGCCCATGGAAGTGTGGGAGCCGGACGTCTTGAGCCGGCGCTTGGACGGCTACCAGCCGTCCTGGCTCGACCAGCTGTGCGCCGCCGGCGAAGTCGTCTGGCTGGGCAGCACCTCGCCGGGTGGCGGCAAAGGCAAGATCGCTTTCTACTTCCGCGACGACGTGCAGCTGCTCCTGCCCGCCGAGGGCCTTCCCCGATCCGTTGGCGCGCCCGGGCGCAAGGTGGCCGACTGGCTGCGCCAGCACGGCGCCTCGTTCATGCAGGATGTGGCGCGCGGCACCCAGCTCGGCCTGCCCGCCGTGTACGACGCCCTGTGGGAGCTGGTTTGGGCCGGTGAAGCCACCAACGATACCTTCGACCCCGTCCGCTCGCCGAGGCGTCCTCAGCGAGAGCCGGCAGCGGGCAGCCAAGCACCTAACGCCGCCGGCTCCCCAAGCCTCATTCCCGGAGGGACCCGCCCTCGACACTGGTCGTATCGCCGCGACTTTCGCCGGCCGGGGCTTCCGGCAGGCCAGGGGCGCTGGTCGCTGTTCACTGCCGGGGATCCGGCCTCGGTCGAGGAACAGACCGAAGCCTACGCCCGCCAGCTGCTGCGGCGCTACGGCGTGGTCGCGCGGGAGATGGCCATGGCCGAGGAGGGGCCGGTCGGCTGGGCGGCCGTATACCAGGCCCTCAAACGGCTGGAAGCGCTGGGACAGGTCAGGCGCGGATACTTCGTCAAGGGCCTGTCCGGCGCGCAGTTCGCGCTGCCCGAAGCGGTGGAGCGCCTGCGACAGCCCCGCGACACGCGCCTGCTGCTCAACGCTACCGACCCAGCCAACCCCTATGGAGTCCTGCTGGCCCATGACGGCAATCAGCGCGTTACCCGGCTGTCCACGAACTACGTCGCGCTCGTGGCCGGGCACCCGGTCCTGGCCGTCGAAGGCCAGGGCCGAGACCTGCGTCCATTGGAAGAGGGGGCGCGCCAGGCATTGCCACTGCTCACCCACCTCCTGGACGCGCCGGTCCGGGTTCGACGCCTGCGGAAGATCGAAGTTGAGACCTGGGACGGTCAGCCGGTCACGAAATCCGAGGTGCGGCCGGAGCTCGAGGCGCTGGGCTTCGACGCCGACCCGCAGCGCATGGTCCTCCGGCCCTCGCGGCTGTAAACTTTTCCTCGGATCGGGGGTCCTCGATCGGGGCCGGCTTACGCCGGCCTTCGCTGTTCCTGGGCCGCGCTCTCAGGCCGCCGCCGTGCCGGACGTGGCGCGCTGCAGCTTCAGCTGCAGCCAGTGGGACTCGAACGGCAGGCCCAGCTGTGCTGCCTGCTGGACCGAGCGGGAAGCGGCGGACAGCTGTCCCAGCTCGATCTGCGAATCGGCCAGGTCCATCCAGCTCCAGGCCAGGCGGGGCTGCTGAGCGGCCCGCAGCTCGGCCTTGGCCAACGCCTGCTGATAGGCGCTCGCCCGGTCGTAGCTCGCCATGATCGCGTCCACCAGCGGCTGTCGGTCGGGTGGATACAGGACCACGAAGCGGCCGCCGGAGATTTGCCACAGGTCGTCGAAGTCCGCATAGGAGATGCGGTGGTTCGGGCCGAGGTAAGGGTCGCTGCCAATGAAGTACCCTGCGCCGTCGTCGTACCCGTCGATCGGGCGGAAGTGCCGGATAGGCTCCTGGCGGCTGACCAGGTCCGAGACGATGACCGGCAACCCGTTTGCTACGAAGGTCTTGACCAGTGTGTCGCTGGCGCCTACGCCCTCCACTGTTCGCATACCGAGGGACTCGGCATAGAACGGCACACCGGCCAGCGACATGCCATAGGCCGGCAGGTTGGGCCTGAGCACCTGGGCCACCTGCGCCTGGGTGCGATGCAGCCCCAAGAAGTCGAGCACTTCGGCGACGGAGGCCGGCCCGCAATTGTTCAACGTCTGCGAAATGAACACCAGCGGTCCGATGCGCTTTGCCGGCGGATTGGGTGGGAGCGCGGCGCCGGCCGCTGATGGGACGGCTGCCAATGGGCTTGGCTGAACCGGCACGGGCGCCGGCGCGGCCGGAACGCTAGCGGCCGAGGAAACAGGAGCCGGTGACGCGGCGCTGGCATTGGCCGGCGCTCTGATGGAAGCCGAAGGGCTGGCGGCCGCGCTCGCCGGCGCGCTGGTGGAAACGGAAGCAGTGGCGACCGCGCTGGCCGGCGCGCTCGTGGGAGCAGCGCCATTGACGCTCTGAACCGAGGTCGCTGATTGGCTCACCGGCTCGGCCGGCAGCACCGCCTGGCCGCATGCGACAAGCACCAAGGCCGGCAGGAGGAGAAGCGCCGCATCCCCAGGCCGAGGGAGCCTCATGCTGCGGAGTATAGGCACGCTAGCCCAGACCCATGGCCGCGGCGGCCGCGGCCATGGTCTGCTGTGCGATAGGACGCACCCGATCGGCCCCGTTCTTCAGGAGATCTTCGATATGGCCTTCGTCCTTCGAGAGCTCAGCAAAATGGCGTTGGAGCGGGCCGAGGCCCTCGACCACCAGCTCCGCCAGCTCCTTCTTGAGTGCACCATAGCCCTGCCCCTCGAAGTGGCGTTCGACGTCCTGTCGTGTCGTGCCTGGCGGGGAGAGGAGCTGATAGATCGTCAGCAGATTGAGCAGTCCCGGGCGCGACTCGTCGAAACGTACCTCCCGGCCGCTGTCCGTGACCGCTTTCATGATGCGGCTGCGCAGCACGTCCGGCGGGTCGAGCAGCAGTATGCAGCCCGCCGGATCGCTCTTGCTCATCTTCTTGGTGGGGTCCTGCAGCGACATGATGCGCGCCCCCTCGCTGCGGATCCACGCTTCAGGCACCTTCAACACGGGGCCGTAGTCGTGATTGAACTTCTGGGCGATATCCCTGGTGAGCTCGATGTGCTGGCGCTGATCCTCCCCCACGGGCACCCCATCAGCCTGGTACAGCAGGATGTCCGCTGCCATCAGCATGGGATAGGCCAGCAACCCTACACTGGAGCGCTCCTTGATCTCGGCCTGCTTCTCCTTGAACTGCGTCATGCGGTTGGCCCAGCCCATGGGCGTAATGCAGTTGAACAGCCAGGCCATCTCGGCGTGCTCTTTGACGTGCGATTGGATGAAGATGGCCGTGCGGCTTGGGTCCAGGCCAGCGGCCAGGTAGATCTTGGCCAGGTCTCGGCTGCGACGATGCAGCGTCTGGGGATCCTGCGGCACGGTGATGGCGTGCAGATCGACGATGCAGAAGATGTTGTCGTTGTCGTATTGAGCATCGACCCAGTTCTTGATGGCGCCCAGGTAGTTGCCCAGGTGCATCTCCCCGCTAGGCTGGATGCCGCTGAAGACGCGCTTCTTGCCGGAGTGAGTGGGTGTGGACATTCGCCGCTAATTCTCGCGCAAAGGCGTTAGGCGCGAGGCGCAAGGCGTTAGGCGCAAGGCGTTAGGCGCAAGGCGCAAGGCGCAAGGCGCAAGGCGCAAGGCGCAAGGCGCAAGGCGCAAGGCGCAAGGCGCAAGGCGCGAGGCGTGAGGCGCTGGGCGCGAGGCGCTGGGCGCGAGGCGTGAGGCGCTGGGCGCTGGGCGCAAGGCGCAAGGCGTTAGGCGCAAGGCGCAAGGCGTTAGGCGCTGGGCGCGAGGCGTGAGGCGCTGGGCGCGAGGCGTGAGGCGCTGGGCGCTGGGCGCTGGGCGCTGGGCAGAGTAGCGCGGGGCCTTGCGCCCCGCCCCTGTTACGCGTTCACCGTGGCCGTTCAGCACGCCGCAGCTCTCGATCGGCCTCGCGCCTCGCGCCTCGCGCCTCGCGCTGACGCCTCGCGCCTTGCGCCTTCTACAGCCAGCGCTGTCCGTATTCGCGCATGCTTTCGATCAGCGTCACCAGGGCTCGGCCCTTCTCGGTGAGTGAGTACTCCACGCGGGGCGGGATCTCGGCGAACGCACGCCGGGTCAGGATGCCCTCCTGATCCAGGCTGCGGAGGCGTTCCGACAACGTCTTGGCGCTGATGCCCGTCAGCGATTTTTCCAGCTCGTTGAAGCGCTTCGTGCCGGTCACCAGGTCTCGGATGATCAGCAACGTCCACTTGCTGCCGATAACCGCTGCCGTACGCGCCACCGGACAATCCTCCTCCACTCGTGCCTCGACGGGCGGAGGGGCGAGGTCCAGGCTAGGCGCGCTCACTGCCGGCGATCCCGTCCTCGACCGGTGCCGTGGGGGGTGCTCATCCTGGGTTCAGTCTAGCCAGCGACCTTGGCTAGCCTCCCGCGCCGCACCAAAGTACTAAGCCGCGGGGTGGTCACCCACTGGCATAGCCGTCCCAGGCGGTCTTCTGGCTGCGCGTCAGCAAGCTTTGCAGAAGCCCGAACGCCATGAGCGTCGTGAGCAGGTTGCTGGCGCCGTAGCTGATAAACGGAAGTGGGATGCCGGTCACCGGCGTGAGGCCGATCGTCATGCCAACGTTGACGAAGACCTGGAACAGGACCATGCTGACCGCTCCCGCGGCGAAGGTGCGGCCAAACACCTCCTTCTGCATCGAGGCGGCGCGCACCATTCGGAACAGCAGCACGATGAACAGCAGGAACAGCGCCAGCGCCCCGAGGAAACCGAGCTCCTCACCCAGCACGGCGAAGATGAAGTCGGTGTGCTGGACTTTGAGGAAGTCCAGCTGGCTTTGGGTGCCATGGCCGAAGCCCTGGCCCAGCCATCCTCCTGACCCGACACTGATGCGTGACTGGATCATGTTGTAGCCCTCACCCGAGGGGTCGGACTCCGGGTTCAGGAAAATCAAGAGCCGGTTGCGCTGGTACTCCTTCATGAACTGCCACACGATGGGGCCGCAGAGCGCCAGGCCACCGGCCAGCAGGCCCAGGTGCGACACGCGAACGCCCGCCATCACCGCCATACCCAGCCAGATGGCGAGCATCACCATGGCGGTACCGAAGTCCGGCTGCAGGAAAACCAGCACGATCGGCACCGCAATCAGCGCCAGGGACAGGGCGACCGTGCCGAAGCGCTGCACGCGATCCTGATGGTCGGCGAAGAACTTCGCCAGCGTCACGATGAGCAGCAGCTTGGCCAGCTCCGACGGCTGGAAGCGGAAGAAGCCCACGTCGATCCACCGCTGGGCGCCGTTCGACTGATGGCCGATGACGGCCACGGCGAGCAGCAGCAGCAGGTTGAGGACGTAGATCGGATAGCCCAGCGAGCGTACGTAGCGGAAGTCGACCAGCGTGGCCACAACCAGCAGGACCAGCCCGATCGCCGCGAAGACCGCCTGGTGGCCGGAAAAGGTACTGAAGAACGGCTCGTCCTTAGGACTGTCCGCCAGCGTGGCGCTGTACACCATCAGGATGCCCACGACGGTGAGCAGGAGCGCGGTCGCCAGCAGCACATAGTCGAAGTGCCGCCACGGATTCCAGCGCTTCTCGATCATCGCTTAGGTGAGGCGCTCGGGGTAGGCCGAGCCTCCTGCGACACCTGCATCTCCGCTGGAAGCGGGAATTGGGGATCGTGGGCGTCCGAAGCGTCCTCGTGCTGATCCGCGTAATACATCTGATTGACGTTCGTCCAGCCCGTACCAAAGGTTGCGCTGCAGAAGCCGGCGGTTTGCGGCGTATCACAGCCGTAGGCGCGCCTAACGTCCGATACGTGGAAGTAGCGCGCCAGGATCTTGCGGCCCACCGGCGCGGCGAAGTCGGCGCCTTCACCCGCGTCGTGCACCCACACCACGACCGCGATCTGGGGATTGTCGTAGGGTGCGAAGCCAACCCACCAGGCGTTCGTCGGCAGGAAGCCGTGCTTGTCGCGCAGCGGCTTGCCGTCGGGACCATTTACCACGAACTCGGCCGTGCCCGTCTTGCCGGCGATACGTAGGTCGCGCAGGTCGGCCTTGTACGACGATCCCGTGTAGACGCCTTTACGCATCCCCTGGCGCACCACCTCCAGGTACTGCGGCTCGACCGGCACATGATTTTTCACCTGCGGTTCGACGCTCCTCACCACGTTCCCGTTCGAATCCAGCACGGACTTCACGACGTGGGGGACCATCACGTTCCCGCCGTTGGCAACGGCTGCCGTGACGTCCAGCATCTGCAGGGGCGTTGCCGTGTCGAAGCCCTGGCCGATCGCCGCGAACAGCGAGTCCGCCGTGTACCACACCTTTTGATCGGGCTGGTCGAAGTTGGCCGCCTTCCATGCGGTGGTCGGCATGAAACCCCTCTGCTCGAACGGCAGGTCGATGCCCAGCTGCGCCGTGAGACCGAACTGCTGCGCCCACGAGGTTAGGCGATCGATGCCCATCCCACGAACGCTGCCGCTGCCGGCCACCACGGTGGCCATCCAAATGTCGTTCGATTGGGCGATGGCGTCCACGACCGTCATGTTGGAATAGCCGCGCGCCTCCCAGTTGCGGAAGTCGATACCACCACCCCATACCGGCCCAACCGAAATACCGGTGGTAGGGCTCACCACGTGGTCTTCGAGCGCGCCCGCCGAGGTGATCTGCTTGAAGGTAGACCCTGGAGCCGAAGCTGAGAGCGCGCGGTCGATCAGCGGGTTGTCATGGCTCGTGAGAACCGCCGCGGCCTTGGGCTGATCAACGGCGCGGCCGCTGAAGACGTTGTCGTCGTACTGCGGGAATGCCGCCAGCGCCAGGATCTCGCCGGTATGGACGTCCATCACGATGGCGGCGCCTTCATCCCCGTGGCCGCCGTCGATTGGGGCGCGGGCCATGGCCGCCTTCACTTCAGCCGGGCAGTTCGCCGTGAAGACCTTCTCATCCGGGTTTGCCTGGTAACAATGCGCCCGATCGAGGCCCCAGCGCAGGTAGGAGTTGACATCCTTCTGGAAAGCCTGATCGATGGTCAGCTGCAGACTGCGGCCGGGCTGCGGCGGCACCTCGTCGAGCACCTGGATCTCCCGGCCGCCGGCGTCGACCTCGACGTGCTGGAGACCATGGGTGCCGCGCAGATCGTCCTCGTACGTCAGCTCCACTCCGGCTCGTCCGATCTTGTCGTCTCTCAGGTAGCCCTCCGACTTGAGATCGGGATACTCGTCTTGAGTGACCGGCCCAACATAGCCGAGAACGCTGGAGAGCAGCGGGCCGAAGGTGTAATCGCGCACGGTCGACTGCACCGGAATCACGCCCGGAAGGTCGACGTGGTCCTCCTTGATGGCCAGGACCGTCTCCCAGGGAATGCTGCTGGCGACGGTGATGGGCACCCCCGGCTCAGTGCTGCGCTGCTGGTTGACCTTCGCGTTGATGTCCGCCGGATCGGCCTGCAGCAGTTGGGCCAGCAAACGCACGACTCGGTCCTGCTCCCTTCCCGGGAGGTCCTCGACGTCGATCGCTACGTCAAAGCTCGGTGAGTTGGAGACGAGTTGCGTGTGGTTGCGGTCGTAGATGACGCCTCGCAGGGCCGGCACGGTCCGTTCGCGCACGCGGTTCTGGACGGCTTTGCTGAGATAGCTGTCGCTGTTGACGATCTGCATGTCCCACAGCCTCACCGCCAGGACCGCGAAAGCGACCAGGACCACGACGCGGAAGCCCATGAGTCTGCGCGACAGCTTGCGCTGCTCGCGCTCGATGCCCTCGTGCTCCGATTTCGAGAGTGAGGACAGCGGATCGAAGGCGCTAGGCATGCAGGCCCCGCCATTGGAGCTGCGCCACACCCGCGCCGCAGGAGAGAGAGCCTGTCACGCTCCTAGATCTCCACACGAGCTTCTTTATTGATACGTAAAGCGATGAAGGTGGCGATTGGATACACGACGAGGCTCAACGCGCCATTGGCCAGCCCGGTGGGCAGCGCCACGTCGAGCACCACGCCGCGCCAATCCGTGGGGTAGTGCAGGGTCGCCAGCAGGAAGCCGTTGATCACGAAGTACACGATACTCGCCGCAAACACGGCCAGCATGGGCAGCAGCGGATTGGTGCCGAACAGGCGACCACCCAGGAGCCCGGCCACAGCCCCAACCGCCACCATGCCCAGGGCCGAGACGCCGACCGGACCGCCACTCGCCAGATCGTACAGCAGCCCCCCGGCAAACCCCCACACCACTCCTTCCACTGGCCCCCGAACCAGGCTCCAGGCAACGACCGTGAGGAGCACAAGCTGCGGCGCCGCCCCTCCCAGCGACATGCGGGAGAACACGCTCACCTGCAGCGCCGCCTCCAGAAGGAGGATCAGCCCTGCCACGACGAAGCGCACGTCTCTACCCAGGCCCTAAACGCTCTTGTATGGAGACTCGCGACGCAGGACGCCGGCAGCCGTAAGAGCATGGTCCCGGCGGTCATCAGTGGGAGGGTACGTTGTTGGTGATCACCTCGACGGCCGACAGCCGGCTGAAATCGACGTACGGGGCAATCTCCGCCTGCTGGAAGAGCTGCACGTCGCTCGTCCTCAGCGTCGCCACCTGGCCAATCTTGATGCCCTTGGGGAAATTGCCGCCCAGCCCGCTGGTGTAGACGTCCTGGTGCATCGCCACCTTGGCGCTCTGCGGAATGTTGTTCATGACCAACCGCCCGTGGATCTTGCCGTCCACCACGTCCTCGGCCAGGCCGCTCTGGTCCTGGATCATGGCGGCCACAGAGCTGCTCGGGTTGGTAATGATCAGCACACGGGCGCGATGCTCGGTCAGGTTCAGGATGCGGCCTACCAGATAGCCATCGGGACTCACCACGGTCATCTGCGGCTGCAGCCCATCGAACGAGCCGCGATCGATCTCGATGTAGTCGTTCAGGCCATGCAGGTCTTTGCCCACCACCGTGGATGGCAGCAGTGTGAACTGCGGGCTGGCCTGCGCATATTTCAGCTGGGCTCGCATCGTCTCATTCTCAGCCTCCGCTCGGCTCAGCTGCGTGTTTTGCAGCTGCAGGTCCGCCACCTGCTGTCGAAGTCGCGAGTTGTCATCGCGCAGCTGATTGATTTCGGTCAGCGTGCTCCAGAAGTCGAACAGCGGGTTGGTCCTGTTCGTGAGCGTGGTCTGAACAGGCACGAAAAGCCTGCCGGCAAGGTCTTCCACGGACTGCAGCTTGCTTGTCTGATCGAGAGCGATCAGCGCAATGCTGAGCGTGGCCAGCATGCCCAACCACAGCGCTGCCCGGCCAAGCTGAAGCGGATCGAGAAGCCTACCGTCTTGGTGCAGTCTTGCCATTCTGTGTCGCTACGAAGACCTTACGCAGAATGTCGATCTCTTCCAGCGCTTTGCCCGTACCTCGAACGACACAGGTGAGAGGATCTTCAGCCACCTGCACCGGCATCTTCGTCTCCTCGGTCAGGCGGGTTGCCAGCCCTTCGAGAAGCGCACCACCCCCAGCAAGCGTGATGCCAGACTCCATGATGTCCGCAACCAGCTCCGGCGGCGTTTCCTCGACGCACACCTTGACCTCTTCGACGATCTGGTTGACGGGATTGGCTATGGCCTCGCGGATGTCGCTGCTGGTCACCTCCACGACTTTGGGGAGACCCGTGATCAGGTCCCGGCCCCGCAGCTCCACCGTGCGCTCGTTGCCCGTGTTGTAAGCGGAGCCGATCTTGATCTTGGTTTCCTCTGCGGTGCGCTCGCCAATGGCCAGGCTGTGCTCGCGGCGGGCGTACTGCAGGATGGCCTCGTCGATCTCGTCGCCGGCGGTCCGGACGGATCGGCTGACCACGATGCCCTCGAGGGAAATCACGGCCACCTCGGTGGTGCCGCCGCCGATGTCGACGATCATGCTGCCGGTAGGCTCGGTAATAGGCAGCCCCGAGCCGATGGCGGCGGCCATCGGCTCTTCGATAAGGAACGCCTCGCGCGCCCCGGCGCGAATGGCGGCATCGTGCACGGCCCGCTTCTCCACCTCGGTGACGCCCGAGGGAATGCCGACGACCACGCGCGGACGAGGCTGCAGCAGGAACATGGTGTGCACTTTGCCGATGAAATAGCGCAGCATCTGCTCGACGATCTCGAAGTCGGCGATCACGCCATCTTTCAACGGACGGATGGCGACGATGTTGGCCGGCGTACGGCCGACCATGCGCTTGGCCTCGGCGCCCACCGCCAGCACCTGCTTGCTCCTCTTGTCAATGGCCACCACCGACGGCTCGGACAGCACGACACCGCGCCCTTGCACGTGAACCAGGGTGTTGGCGGTACCCAGATCTATCCCGAGGTCTTTCGAGAAGACCCCGAATAAGGCGTTGAACACGCCCAAACGATGCTCCTTAGGTGGCTACAAGGAGGAAAGCCGCGGGGACCGGCCTCATCCCGAGATTCGTGCGCGATTATAGCCGACGCTGGCTCCTCGCGGCACGACCGACAGGCTGTTTCGGCTACCTAATCGCCTGGCTGAGCCAGCTCCAGTAAACGGTCGACGGCGCGAGTGACGCCGCGCAGGGCGGCTACTCGATCGCGCGTTTGCGCCAGGCGGCTTCGCGCCTGCACTACGGCTTCCCGGACGCGCGGCGGAGCGGTCCCACCGGGCACGTTGCGCGCCTCGGCCGAGGCGGACGCGGCCACGGCCTGCAGCGCGTCGGCCTCGAAGAGATCGGAGTGGGCCCGCAGATCTTCCAGGCGGACTTCACCCAGCTGCCGGCCCTGCGCCACACAGGCCGCCACGAGCTCGCCGACAATCCGGTGCGCCGTGCGAAAGGGCACCCCTTTGCGCACCAGGTAATCGGCCAAATCGGTCGCCGTGGTGTAGTCGAGCGCTGCCGCGGCCGCCATTCGATCGATGTTGAAGGTCAGCGAGGCCAGCATTTCACGCGCGACGGCCAGGCAATCGGCCAGCGTATCCACGGCATCGAACAGTGCCTCCTTGTCCTCCTGCAGGTCCTTGTTGTAGGCCAGCGAAAGTCCCTTCAGCACTGTCAGCATGCCCATCAAGTCACCTACCAGGCGACCGCTCTTGCCGCGAACCAGCTCGGCGAAGTCTGGATTCTTCTTCTGGGGCATGATGCTGCTGCCTGTGGACCAGGCGTCATCCATCTCGACATAGCCGAACTCTGCTGAGGACCACAGCACCAGCTCCTCTCCGAGCCGCGACAGGTGCACGCCGCAAAGAGCTGCATTCGCCAGCAGCTCCACCACGAAGTCGCGATCGGCGACGGCGTCGATGCTGTTCGCGGACAACGCGGCAAAGCCGAGCTGGTCCGCCACGAATTGACGATCCAGCGGATACGGCACCCCGGCCAGTGCGCCAGATCCAAGCGGCAGGACGTTGATGCGCCGGAAGGCGTCGAGCTGACGCTCAACGTCCCGCTGCAGCATCTCGACGTAGGCCAGGAGGTGGTGGGCCAGTGATACCGGCTGGGCGCGCTGCAGGTGCGTGTAGCCAGGCAGCAGGTCGTCGACGTGCTCGGCGGCGCGCTCGACCAGCGTGCTCTGAAGATCGAGCGTCAAGTCGCACAAGCGCAGCGTCTCCTCCCGCGCGAACAGGCGCAGATCCAGCGCCACCTGGTCATTGCGGCTGCGCCCCGTATGCAGGCTCTGGCCGGCCTCACCCAGCGCGGCTTCGAGGTTCATGTGCACGTCTTCCCGGTCGAGACGCCACTCGAACATACCGGCCTCGACCTCGACCAGTGCCGCGCGCAGCCCCTGCTCGATATCCTGCTGGACGGACTGCTCGATGATGCCCTCCCGGGCCAGCATGCGTGAATGCGCAATCGACCCGGCAACGTCGAAGCGGTACAGGCGCCAATCGAACGGCACGGACGCTCCGAAGCGATTCGCGAGCGGCGCGGTTTCCTTCCGGAAACGCCCGCCCCACGCGCTCGGATTGGCCATGAGCGGAGTATAGGGTCGCCACGCGGGCGGGAATCCGGGCGCGTCTCAGCCCTGGAAGGCTTGCGCCACCTCCAGCGTGCGATCCACGTCCTCTTCAGTGTGGGCGGCAGACACGAACGCCGCCTCGAACTGCGACGGCGCGAGGTAGATGCCCCGCGCCAGCATGTGCTGAAAGAAGCGGGCGTAGGCGGCGGTGTCGGAGCGCTTCGCATCCTCGTAGTCGCGCACCGGGCCCGCCTGGCAGAAGAGGGTCATGAGTGAGCCAATACGGTTGATGCAGCCAAGCCGCGCCAGGCCTTCCGCCAGCCTCGCCGACAGCGCATCCAGGCGCTCGTAGAAACCCGGCCGGCTCAGCTCTCTCAGGGTGGCGATCCCGGCCGCCATGGCCACCGGATTGCCGGACAGGGTGCCGGCCTGGTATATCGACCCCTCCGGCGCCAGCTGGCACATCAGGTCTCGCGAGCCGCCATAGGCCGCGGCCGGCAATCCCCCGCCCACAATCTTGCCCAGACAGGTGAGGTCGGGCAACATGCCGAAGCGCTGCTGGGCGCCGCCGTACGCCAGACGGAAGCCGGTGATGACTTCATCGAAGATCAGCAGCGCCCCATCCTTGCTGGTCAGCGACCGCAGGCCCGCCAAAAAGCCTTCATCCGGCAGGACAACGCCCATGTTGGCCGCCACCGGCTCCACGATCACCGCGGCGATCTGGCCGGCGTGCTCGGCGAAGGCGCGCTCCGCCATCGCCAGGTCGTTGTACGGCAGGACGATAGTCGAGGCCGCGCTGGCGGCGGGCACGCCGGGGCTATCCGGCCGGCCAAGGGTGAGCACGCCGGATCCGGCAGAGGCCAGCAGATAGTCCGCATGGCCGTGATAGCCGCCCGCAAACTTGACGATCTTGTCCCGCCCCGTCGCGCCGCGAGCCAGCCGGATGGCGCTCATGGTGGCCTCGGTGCCCGAGGACACAAAACGGACCATCTCGATGGAGGGAACGGCCGCCACGACCAGTTCGGCCAGGTGCAGCTCGGCCTCGGTGGGCGCGCCATACGTCGTGCCCTTGTCCGCTGCCTGCTTGACGGCCTCGATCACGGTCGGATGGGCGTGGCCGAGGATCAGCGCTCCCCAGGAGCAGACGTAGTCGACGTAGCTGTTGCCGTCGACGTCCCCGATGCAGGCGCCGGCGGCGTGCTCGATGATGGGCGGCGTGCCTCCCACCGCCCTGAACGCCCGAACGGGTGAGTTCACCCCCCCAGGCAGCACGCGGCGCGAGCGCTCGAAGATCGCTTCGGAGCGAGTCACGCCGCAGCAGCTCGGCGGTGGGCTTGGGTCAGCTGATCGTCACCTTGAGCATGTGGTCGCCCTTGGCAATCCGCTTCACCACGTCCATTCCCTGGCTCACATAGCCGAACAGGTTGTACAGCGGCTGGAGCTTCGCCGTGTCGTCGGCCGTGCAGATGAAGAACTGGCTGCCGTTGGTGTTCGGGCCGGAGTTGGCCATAGCCACGCAGCCCTCGGTGTACTGGCCCTTGGGCGGCAGCTCGTCATTGAACTTGTAGCCCGGACCGCCGCTGCTGTTGTTGTTCGGGTCGCCGGTCTGGATCACGAAATTCGGTTCCACCCTGAAAATCACCAGGCCGTCGTAGAAGCCGTCCTTGGCCAGCGTCACGAAGTTGTTGACGGTCTGCGGCGCCATCTGCGGATCGAGCGTGAGCACAATGTCGCCCTTCTCGGTCTGGATGGTCGCCGTGTATTTCTTGTTCACGTCGATGGTCATCGGCGGCGGAGCCGAATAGGTCTTGCGCGCAGCGGCGCTGGCCGCTGCCGAGGCGGCGGCAGAAGTCCCGGCGCTGGCGGATGCGCCCGCGGTCGGCTGGGCGCTGGGCGTCGGAGGCTGGGATGGGGGCGCGGCCGCGGGCGTGCCGTTGGAGGCGCAGGCCTGCAGCAGCGTCACCACGAACAGCACCGCCAGGCCAAGGGTCAACCCGGAATAGATGATTCCTTTGGGCTTTCGCAGCGGGTGCTTGCGCTCCGGCGGGGCCTTGCGCGCGCGCCGCGGACCGCCGGGTCGAGAGGTGTCGGACGGGGGTGTGGAGGTGGGTGTTGTTGGAGTGCTCAAAAACTTCCTTCTCGCAGCCACGCGGCTGCGTCTTTCGCGTGATACGTGATGATGAGGTCTGCCCCGGCGCGTTTGATACCGGTCAGGATCTCGGCAACTACCCGCTTCTCATCGATCCAGCCGTTGGCTGCCGCCGCCTTGACCATGGCGAATTCTCCGGAGACGTTGTAAGCCGCCAGCGGCAGGTCGAACGCCGCTCGCGCGCGAGCAACCAGGTCGAGATAAGCGAGCGCGGGCTTGACCATCACCATGTCCGCGCCCTCCTGCACGTCGAGCGCAATCTCGCGCAGGGCTTCCCGTGCGTTGGGAGGGTCCATCTGGTACGTGCGCCGGTCACCAAACTGGGGAGCGGATTCCGCGGCCTCACGGAAGGGGCCGTAGAAGCCGGAGGCAAACTTCGCGGAGTACGCCAGAATGGAGCGGTCCTGGTAGCCGGCCGCATCCAGCGCGCGCCGGATAGCACCGACGCGTCCGTCCATCATGTCTGATGGAGCAACGACGTCGGCCCCCGCCTCGGCCTGAGAGACGGCGGTGGCGGCCAGCAGCTCCAGCGTGCGGTCGTTGTCGACGCCGCTGTCTCGCAGCACACCGCAGTGCCCATGCGAGGTGTACTCGCACAGGCAAACGTCGGTGATGAGCACGAGCTCCGGACAGGCCGCCTTGATCGCCCGCGCCGCCCGCTGCACGATACCGTCCGAATCGTAGGCGCCGCTGCCCGCGGCGTCCTTCGATTCGGGCAGGCCGAACAGCAGCACCGCTGGAATGCCGAGCGCCGCCGCGGAGGCCGCCTCTTCGACCGCCCGTTCCACCGACAAGCGCATGACGCCCGGCATCGATTGAATCGATGCTTCGCCGCCGGCGTGATGGTCGACGAACAGCGGCAGTATCAAATCGTCGGGCGAGAGCCGCGTCTCCTGAACCATGCGGCGCATTGTCGGGCTGGTGCGCAGCCGTCGCATGCGCAGCGAGGGGAACGACGCCGGCGCAGCCTGCTCAGCGAATGATCCAGGCGTTTGGGGAGGCACCGTGGGCCGGTGGCTGATCACGCCGGGCTCCTCATCGAACGAAAACTATAGCAACGGCCGTCCGAGCCGGCGCCGCCTCAGGCCTCGGTCTGGTCTTCGAGCCCGAACAGATCGCGAGCCATCTCGAGGTAGCCCTCTGACAGGGCTTCATCCTTGAGACGTTCGATGGGCCCATGGAGCAGCTTGCGCTGAACCGCCTGAGCCAAAGCCGCTACTTCACGCCGATCTCGCTCCGACAGATGGCTGAGCCTTGCCATGGTCTTGGCAGTTTCCGCGAGTCGCATCTCGTCGGCGCGCTCGGTGATCTCGCTGATCGTGGGCACGACGCCCAGGGAGGCGTGCCAGCGGTCCCAGTCGAGCAGCTCCTCGGCGATGATCGCTTCGACCCGCTGCACGTCCTCGGCCTGGCTCTGCTGGCGGTCGGCCAGCGCCTCGTCGAGCTGATCCACGTTGTAGAGCTTGACGTTCGGAAATTCGGCCACGGCCGGCTCGACGTCGCGCGGCAAACCCAGGTCGATGATGACCAGCGGGTTCTTGCGAGCGGCTAGCGTATCCGCCGAAATCAGCGGGGATCCGGAGCCGGTGGAGGTGATGACGATGTCGGCCGCCATGATGAGCTCGGGAACCCGACCCAGAGGGGCGGCGCGGACGCCGGCCATGGCGGCCAGCTTCTCGCCCCGCTTGAGAGAGCGGTTGGCCACGACGATCTCCGACGCGCCGTTGCGCACGAGGTGGCGTGTCGCCAGCTCGCTCATCTCGCCGGCGCCGATGACCAGCACGCTGCGACCTTCGAGCGTGCCCAGGGCCTGCCGGGCCAGGTCGGCGGCGATGGTGCCAATGGAAATGGAGTTGCTGTTGATGCCGGTCTCGGTTCGCGCCCGCTTGCCGACCTTGAGCGCACGCCGGAACGTCGCGTCCAGCCGGGTTCGCACCGTCCCCGCGCGGCCGGCGATCTTGAACGCCTCCCGCACCTGCCCGAGGATCTGCGCCTCGCCAACGACCATCGAGTCCAGTCCGGCAACGACCCGGAACAGGTGCTCGACCGCCTCCCGCTCGAAGCGGTGATACACGTGGCTGCCGAAGGCCCGTCTCGACATGCCCCGCTGATCCGCCAGCCAGGACATGGCGTGCTCTTTCGCCGCTATTTGATCGGTCAGCTCGACGTAGATCTCTGTCCGATGGCACGTGGACAGCACCACGGCTTCCCGCAGGGAGGGATCGCAGGTAAGCCCCGGCAGCCCGCGGAGAAGTGCATCCGAGTCGAATGAAACGGCTTCTCGCAGGTCGAGCGGCGCCGTCTTGTAGCTCAGCCCGAAGAGCGCTACGGGCACGGGACGACCGGGATGGTTTGGACTCCGCGGACAAGGCGCGGCGCCTGTGCGAGAGCCATTCGACCCCTATTATAGGTTCGTGGCCCACGCTCGAAGACGGCTGGTTGCCGGAAATTGGAAGATGAATGGCACCCTGGCCGAGGCACGCACGCTCGCGAATGACGTCCGTATGGCGGTCCCGGCGCGTCCGCCCGCGGACGTCGTCGTCTGCCCGCCGTTTACGGCCCTATCCACGGTGGCGACCACGCTTGCCGGCAGCTCCATCGCGCTGGGCGCGCAGAATATGTACCAGCAGGACAAAGGCGCCTTCACCGGCGAGATTTCCCCCCTGATGCTGCTCGACGTCGGCTGCCGCTACGTGATCCTCGGACACTCCGAGCGCCGCCGGCGGATGGGCGAGAGCAGCCAGGCCGTCAACCAAAAGACGCGGCTGGCCCTGGAGCGAGGCTTGATTCCCATCGTGTGCGTGGGCGAGACCTGGCCGGAGCGCTCCGAGGGTCAGACCCAGCGGATCATCGAGGAGCAGATCGCCGTTAGCCTGGCAGACCTGTCGCCCGCGGAGCTGGGCGGGCTGCTGATCGCCTACGAGCCGGTTTGGGCTATTGGCACCGGCCAGGTCGCGACGCCCGACCAGGCCGAGGAGATCCATCGTTTCATCCGCACGCTGCTGCCCTCCGACGTGTCGGGGCGGGTGCGCATCCTGTACGGGGGCAGCGTGACGCCCGACAACGCCGCCGGGCTCCTCGAGCGGGAAGAGCTAGACGGCGCCCTGGTTGGGGGCGCCTCCCTGAAGGCCGACTCCTTCCTGGCCATCCTGCAGGCCGCCTGGTAGACGCTCGGTTGGCCCCCGCGAGCCGCCTGGACGTACAGTCTGCAGGATAGCGGCGGGAATCAGGAACACGAGAGCCAACGCCAGCCCGCCGAGAATCTCCAGCAGGGTGTGGTCGCCCACGTAGATTCGCGTCCAGCCCACGCAGCAGGTGAGCACGATGGCGAAGACGGCCGCGCGAAGGCGGCCGGGGCTCGGAGCGAACGCCAGCACCAGCCAGCCCAGGGCGAAGGCGGTTCGAGCGGCGTGCCCGCTTGGATAGCCGTTGGCAAGGAACTGCGGCCCGCCGAATGAGCTGACGAACAACACCCGTACCTTGAGGAACGTGGCCGCCGCCGGCGTGGGCAGGACGTACTTCAAACCCGCGCCGGCCGCCACCAGCGGGAAAAAGACGAGCAGCGAGGCGGCCAGCGACCAGCGTCGTTGCCAGGCAAGCAGCGCTACGCCCAGCAGCGCCAGCGGCACGAGGATCTTGCCCGAAAACAGCCAGTCGGTCAGGAACCCGATGACGGTCAGCGGCAGCAGCTCGGGGCCCTGCAGCCAGACGCTCACAGCGCGATTCCAGGCGCCGCTCGACGCGAGGAAGTCGAGCGCGGTAATAAGGCCGAAGACGGCCAGCGGTATCAGCGCCAGGCGTACGGCCAGCGCGCTCCGGCGGGCCAGCTCGGCCCCACGTAAGGTGTTCTCCGCCTGCCCCAGCGCGACCGGCGAATCAGGCGTTAGTCGCGAAAACGCCAGACGATGCGGCCGCGAGTCAGGTCATAGACCGACAGCTGAACCCGCACCTTGTCCATGGGCTGGACGCGGATGTGGCCCTGGGTCATCTTGCCGGCGAGACGGGCCAGGACGACGTGCCCGTTGGCGATCTCCACGTTGTAGAAGCCGTTCGACAGAGCCTCCTTGATGACGCCATCCACTTCGATGGCGTTCTTGACGTCAGACTGCTGCTTCTCGCCGCGCTGACGCCTGGACGGCCTTCTGCCTCGCTGCACCAGCCGAGTATAACCGGGCCTATACTGGCCTCGTGGAGGCCGCCACGTTCGTCGCGCGGTACCTCAAAGCAGCCGGGGTCAAGCGTGCCTTTGGCCTGCCGGGAGGTGAAGTCCTGGCCCTGGTGGAGGGTTTGCGCGCGGCCGGAGTGGACGTGATCCTCACGCACCACGAAGGTCAGGCCGCGATGATGGCCGAGGCTACCGGCTGGCTCACCGACCTTCCCGGGGTGTGCTTCTCGACCCTGGGCCCCGGCGCCAGCAACCTCGTAAGCGGCGTCGCCAATGCCTTTCTCGATCGCGCCCCGCTGCTGGCCTTCTCAGGCGACCATTCCGATGCGTTCAAGCCCCGCAACACCCACCAGCAGCTTGACCTGGTGGAGCTGTTCGCGCCGATTACCCGATTCGCGGGCGAGCTGTCGGCCGAAAATGCGCTGGACCTGCTGACCAGATTGTTCGACGTCGCCACCGGGACAACGCCGGTCGGCCAACCGGGGCCGGTGTATCTGACGGTGGCCAACGAAGAGCTGCGGCTAACGGTGGCGGACCCGGCCATGGCCGAGCGCCACGTCGAGCGCGCCGGCAACCGCTGGCGCGCCAGCTCGAGCATCCGCTTCGGCGACGAGCGCGATCCCTTCGAGCGGGCCGCGATGACCGTCGACGCCAGCCAGCGGCCGGTGATCGTGGCGGGCATCCAGGTCGTCCAGTACAGCGTCGAGCGCCAGCTCCGGGAGCTGGCCGAACGGATCAACGCCCCGCTGCTGGTGACGCCTCAGGCCAAGGGCTCGCTGCCTGAAGATCATGCCCTGTTCGCCGGCACGTTCGGCGCCTTCGGCCAGCCGGCCATTGACAGCCTGCTGCAGTCGAGCGACCTGGCGATCATGGCCGGAGTCGACGGCGTGGACTTCATCACGCCGTGGCCAACCAAGCCGCCCGCGCTGAGCATCACCGGGGTGCCTGAACGCCGCCGAACCTTCCAGCCCATCTTCGAGGTGGCCCAGTCCCCACTCGCCCTCGACCGCCTGACTGCTCGCTGTCGTCCCAAGCCAGCCTGGCTCGACGTCGAGGGCCACCGCCGCCGGCTGGCGGCCGGCATCCACCTCGGTTGGTCTGCCGGCACCTTTCAGGCCGACACCGGCAGCATGAGCCCGCAGACTGTCCTCAAGGCACTGCGGGAAACGCTCCCGGCGGACGGGATCTTGACCTGTGACGTGGGCTCGCACAAGCTCCAGGCCTGCCAGCAGTGGCAAACCCTGGCTCCCAAGACCTTTCTGACAAGCAACGGCCTATCGTCGATGGGCTACGCCATACCGGCCGCCGTGGCCGCCAAGCTGGAGCTGCCGGATCGACACGTGGCTGCCATCCTCGGCGACGGCGGACTGCTGATGTACGCCGGGGAGCTGGAGACTGTGGCGCGGTTAGGTCTCCCCCTGACGCTGGTCGTCCTGGTCGACCAGTCGCTCAGCCTGATCAAGCTCAAGCAGGAGCGCGACGCCCTGCCAATTCACGCCGTCGACTTCGGTCCTGTCGACTACGCCGGCCTGGCGCAGGATCTTGGCTTGAACGGCAGGCGCTGCCCGACGTATGAGGATCTATCGTCCGCGCTTCGAGCAGCCTCGCGGGCCGACCGAGCCACCCTCATCGAAGTGCCCATCGACATGGGCTGGTACCGGCCGCCCACGGGACAGGCCGCGCTCGACGTGGGATGAGAGCGGCGCGGTGATCCTGCACTGCGACCTCGACGCCTTCTACGCCTCCGTCGAGCAGGTCCTGAACCCGGAGCTGGCCGGCAAAGCCGTCATCGTTGGCGGGGATCCACGAAAGCGGGGCGTTGTCTCGGCCGCCTCCTATGAAGCGCGGGCCTTTGGCGTGCATTCGGCCATGCCGCTGTCCACGGCCGTGCAGCTGTGCCCCCACGGTATCTTCGTGCCTCCGCACTTCGAGGTGTACGGCCGTTACTCCAAGCAGGTCTTCGACATCTACCGCAGCCACACCCCGCTGGTCGAGCCGATGTCGCTAGACGAAGCCTTCCTGGATCTGACCGGAACCGAGTGCGGCCAGGGACCGGCCGCGCAGGTGGCTCGATGCATTCAGGCTGAAGTGAAGTCGGCAACCAGCCTGGACGTGTCCATCGGCATCGCCACCTCCAAAGTGGTGGCCAAGGTGGCCTCGGACCTGCACAAGCCACGCGGCTTCACGGAGGTCCCGCCCGGCCAGGAGGCGAGCTTCCTGGCGCCGCTGCCGCTGCGCCGGCTGCCCGGACTGGGGCCATCCGCGGAGGAGCGCCTCGCGCCGTTGGGGCTGCGAACCATCGGCGACCTGGCAGCGCTGCCCATCGAGGAGCTGCTGCGGCGCCTGGGCAAGCTCGGATTCCAGCTGTGGGAGTTCGCCCACGGCATCGACCAAAGGCCAGTGTCGCCGCCAGGCGATCCCAAAAGCATCAGCCGCGAGACGACGTTCGATCGCGACCTGGACGACGTCGGGCGGCTGGAGCTGGTGCTGAGAAACCTGGCCCAGCACTCGGCCAAGAGCATGCGCGACCACGGACTCTGCTGCCGTACCGTCAACCTGAAGCTGCGCTACGAGAACTTCGAGACCATGACCCGCAGCCACAGCCTGCCCCGGCCCACTGTGCTCGAAGATGAGATCGTCGGCGAGATCCTGCAGCTCTTTCGCCAGGCCTACGACAGGAAGCGCAAGGTCCGCCTGCTCGGTGCAGGCGTCAGCAACTTCAGCCGAGGCAGCCAGCAGCTTGGGCTGTTCGATGAGCCGCCCTCCAAGCAGGCCGCGATAACCGCCAGCCTGGACCGCATTCGCGACAAGTTTGGCTGGCAGGCGCTTACCGTTGGCCCGACCGAAGAGATCGAGCAGCGCGACTGGCGCCGCGAGGACCTATCGGAATAGATTCCCGGCGTCGTCCATAATTCCGCGCATGCCAAGGAACTTGTGGGCCTATACCGTCGTGTTCATCGCCAGCGGCTGCACGCTCATCCTCGAGATCGTGGCCGGGCGCATCATCGCGCCGGTAGTGGGTGTATCGCTGTACACCTGGACGAGCGTCATCGGCGTCGTCCTGGCCGGCATCTCGCTCGGGAACTACACCGGCGGGGTGGTCGCCGACCGCTGGCCCGGGCGGCGCACCCTCGGCGTCATCCTGGCCCTGGGTGGAATCATCAGTCTGGCGGTGCTGCCGCTCATCCGCATCATGACCGACGTCACCTATCCCCCGGACTTCTCCCTCGTGGCCAAGATCGTGGTCATGACGGCGGCGATCTTCTTCCCACCCGCATTCGTGGTCAGCATGACCACCCCGGTGGTCATTCGGCTATCGCTGAAGGATCTGATGCACACCGGTGGCGTTGTGGGCCGCTTGTACGCGGTTTCGACCTGCGGCAGCATCCTCAGCACATTCCTCACCGGCTTCGTCCTGATCGCCAACTTCGGAACCCGTTCGATCGTCGTGGGTGTGGGCGTGGCCCTGCTGCTGCTGGCACTGGCGTTCGGTGGGCTCTTGACCGAGGGCCGCGCTGAAGCCATGGTCAGTGTGAGCGGCATTGCCATCCTGACGCTGGCCGTCCTGGGCGAGGGCATCCGTCTCAACGCCTTCGACAGCGGCTGCACCCGTGAGACGAACTACTACTGCATTCGCGTGGTTCCGACCGAGCAGGATGGACGCGTCGTCGAGGAGCTCATTCTGGATCACCTGATCCACAGCTTCAGCGATCTCAATGACCCGACCTATCTGCACTACCCCTACGAGCAGATATACGGGGAGATGATGGACTACGTAGCCACGCAGAAGCCGGACTTCAACGTCTTGCAGCTGGGTGGCGGCGGCTACACCACTCCGCGCTACATCGAGCGCTTGTATCCCAAGGCCAACGACGTGGTGATCGAGATCGATCCCGGCGTGACGCAGATCGACTATCAGTACATGGGCCTCAGCCCTACGGCCCCGGTAAGGACCATCAACGAAGATGCGCGCACCGGCATTCGCGAGCTGCAGTCCGATAAGAAGTTCGAGCTCATCCTGGGCGACGCCTTCAACGACCTGTCGGTGCCCTACCACCTCACCACGCAGGAGTTCGATCGGCAGCTCAGCGATCTCATGACCCCGGACGGCTTCTACCTGTCGATGATCATCGACAAGATGGAGGGCGGCCGCTTCATCCCGTCGATCGTTCGAACGCTGCAGAGCGTCTTCCCACACGTCTACGTGATGTCCGGGTCCGACAGCTTCCACACGCCGGCGCAGAACACCTACGTGGTGGCCGCATCCAAGTCCCCGCTCGATCAACGCCGCCTGCAGCAGGTGCGCGGTCAGGGCCCTGGAGGCTCGTCGATGACCCACATCATGTCCGAGTCAGACATGGAGGACTGGCTGCGGCAGACGAATTCAGTCCTGCTGACGGATGACTACGTGCCCGCGGACAACCTCCTGGCGCCGCTGTTCCTCGAACGGAACTAGCGACCTCCAGGACTCGGCGAGCTAGAAGATGGGCAGGTAGCGGTCCAGCTCCCACTGGCTGATCTGGAGGCGGTACTCGTTCCACTCGGCGCGCTTGGCTTCGAGGAAGCGATCGTAAACGTGGTCGCCTAACGCCTGACGGATGACGTGGTCACGCTCCAGCTCATCCAGCGCTTCTCCCAGGAACGCCGGCAGCGTGCCGACGTTGCGCTGAGCGCGCTGGAACTCGTCGAAATGGTACAGGTTCTCCTCTACCGGCGGCGGCGGAGAGAGCTCGTTCTTGATGCCATCCAGGCCGGCCGCGAGCATGACCGAGAACGCCAGGTACGGATTGCAGCTGGCGTCCGGACAGCGCAGCTCGATGCGCGTGGAATCCGGCCGGCCGGGTGAGATCTGCGGGACGCGGATGAGCGCCGAACGGTTCACGCGCGCCCAGCTGATGTACACCGGCGCTTCATAGCCAGGCACCAGCCGCTTGTAGGAGTTCACCAGCGGGGCCAGCAGCGCGCACATGCCGCGGGCGTGGGCCAGCAGGCCGGCGATGAACTGGCGAGCCAGTGTCGACAGGCCGTACTCGTCGGCGGAGTCGACGAACAGGTTGTCGCCGGTCTTGAGGTCGTACAGGCTCAAATGGGTATGCATGCCCGAGCCGTTGATGCCAAAGATTGGCTTGGGCATGAACGTCGCGTGCAGGTCGTGCAGCAGCGCGATGGCCTTGAGCGTGTACTTGAAGGTCACGCAGTTGTCGGCGGTCTTGAAGGCGTCGTCGTACTGGAAGTCGATCTCATGCTGGCCGATGGCCACTTCGTGATGGCTGGTCTCGACCTCGATGCCGACCTCCTCGAGGGCATTGACCATCTCTTTGCGGACGTTCATGGCCAGGTCGGTCGACAGGTCGAAATAGCCGCCGCGATCGTGCGGCAGCGGCAGCTCCACGCCCTTCTCATCGCGCTGCAGCAGGAAGAACTCCAATTCCGGCCCGGTGTGCAGGCCCCAGCCCAGCTTGGCCAGCTCTTCCAGGTTGCGCGCAAGGACGCGGCGGGGATCGCCCTCGAAGGGCTGGCCATCGGGCGTGAACACGTCGCAGATCACGCGCGCCGTCGTGTTCTCGCCCTTCTCCCAGGGAATCACGGCGAACGTGGACAGATCGGGCATGAGGTACATGTCGCTCTCGGCGATGCGGGCGAAGCCCTCGATCGACGAGCCGTCGAACCACTTGCCGTGGGTCAGGCAATCCTCCAGCTGAGCGGCTGGAATCGTCACGCTCTTGACCACGCCAAGAACGTCCGTGAACTGCAGGTTGACGAAGCGGACGCGCTCCTTGCGCACGCGCTCGAGAACAGACTGGGGGGAAACGGATGGGGCGGCCATAGTCAGATCTGCTGCGTCAGAACTATAGCCTCGGCGATCTCTCGCATCGACTTGCGCGAGTTCATCGAGAGCTTCTGGATCTTGCGGAACGCCTCCGCCTCCTTCAAGCCCTGGCCGTCCATCAGAATGCCCTTGGCCCGCTCGATGACTTTGCGCGTTTCGAGCGTTTCGCGCAGGTCGCCGATCTCCTGCTCCAGCTCACGGAACTCCCGAAAGCGGGCCAGCGCAACCTCAATGGCGGGGACCAGCTCGGTATCGCGAAACGGCTTCACGATGTAGCCCACGACGCCGGCCCCCTTAGCCCCCTCGATGAGCTCGGTCTGGCTGAACGCGGTCAGCAGCAGAACCGGCGCGATGCGCTCTTCCGTCAGCACGCTCGCTGCCTGGATTCCATCCAGACCCGGCATCTTGATATCCATGATGACCAGGTCGGGCTTGAGCTCACGGGCCAGGTTCAGGGCGCTTTGCCCGTCGCCGGCTTCGCCTACGACCAGGTAGCCGAGCCCTGTGAGCATCTCCTTGAGGTCCATGCGAATGACCGACTCGTCGTCGGCTATTACCACCCTAACTTGCGCCATCACTCTTCCTTTCGGTGGCGGTCTTGTGTGGGAACGCCAGCGTGGCGTGCACGCCCTGCCCATTACGAAAGGTGAGGCGCCCATGCAAGTCTTCCTTGACCAGCGTCTGCACTATCTGCAGACCCAGGTTGGCGTCGCGCTCGAGATCGAAGCCTGCAGGGAAGCCCTCTCCGTCGTCGATGATCTCAATCACGGTCTCGTCGACCGAGTCATTGAGATTGATTTCGATCGTACCCTGATCCCTGTTGGTGTAGCCGTGCTCGACGGCGTTCTGCAGCAGCTCGTTGATGATCAGCGCGCAGGACGTGGCCTGCTGGGCCGGCAGCAGCAGGCTCGGGCCATTGAGCACGATGCGCAGCTGCTTGTCGGGCCCAAGCGTTCCCGCCGTGACTTCCTTCAAAATGCTCTGACTGACCTCCTTGATGTTGATCTCGGAGGACTCGTCGTGCGACAGGAACTCGTGCACCACCGCCACGCTGAGAATGCGATTCACGCTTTCGATCAGCGCATCCCTGCCCAGGCCTTCAGGCACGCGTCGAGCCTGCATGCGCAGCAGCGCGGCGATAGTCTGCAGGTTGTTCTTGACGCGATGGTGCACTTCCTGCAGCATGGCCGACTTGATGCGCAGCTCGTGCTCCTTCTGACGCTGCTCCGTCACGTCGGTCACGCCCAGGATGACCCCTCGCAGCTGGTCGCGCTCGTCGAACAGCGGGACGCCTTTGCGGATCCAGAAGAAGTCCTGCTCGCGGGTCTCGAATTCGCACGCCTGCCGCGTCTGCATGACGCCCAAGAAGGCCGCTTCATTGGTGCCCAGCTCGTCCAGCTTGCGCTTCAAGAGGTTGGCGCGGAAGCCTAGCTTCTGGTACAGACTCTCGGCCGTGCCGCTGAGATATTGGATGTGGCCTTGAGGATCGACCACCAGCAGGCCGTCCCGCTCGCTCGTCCGCGACAGTCCGGACAGATCCAAACGGTTGTGCAGCAGCATGCTCTGGAGCACGGAGATGCTCTTGAGAATCACCGGGCTGCGCCGCCGATGGCGGTTGCGCACCGTCTCGTTCGTCTCGAAGCTGACCGCCGCGATCATCCGGTTCTGGTGAAAGAAGGGGAACACGTCCTGGGTCGTGCTCGCTCCCATGATCATGCCGGGACGGAAGCCCTGCGCGTAGCGCTGCCGATCGAAGGCTTTGAACACCACCGGCTCTTCATGATGGGTTGAGCGCTTGCCGACCATGGGCTCGGAGTGCACGGCCGAGACCGACCACGGCTTGGCCTCATGGACGATGACCAGCTCGTCCTGCTGGGCCCGGCAGTAGACGAGCGCGTCGGCGCGGCTCAGATCGGCCACGACCGGCAGGCTGCGCGCCATGATCTGCAGGGCCTCCGCTTCAGCCGGCGAGAGGTCCGGGCAATCGACCAGCAGCCTGTTCATGACAGCGTCACCCTGCCCGGACTCCGGCTGTGAGCCTGGCACAAGGGACGGTGGACCGCGCCGGCCCTACGGGCCGCACATTTCGACACGACGCGACTAGCGGCTCTGGAGCTGGCGAAGAAGGGCCCGCGTCTGAGGGCCAAGGCTCAAATCCGTGCGGTCGCGCAGGGTGGACATAGCGTCTACCTCGATGTTACCAAGAGAGCGGGGATGAGCCGGGGACGCGATCAGGCGCCGTTTGCACCCTGAGCGTCTTCTTGGGCGTGGCGGATGGAGTCCTCGAGCGTGCTGATGCCGCCCCGGACGGTGTCCATGGTCTTGTGCATGTGCGCCTCCAGGGCGCGAAGCACCTCCAGCGCGTACTGGTCTGCGCCGGCACGGATCTCCTCGGCCTGCGCATCGGCGCGCGCCAGGATGTCCTCGGCTCGCTGCTCGGCCGCTCGCAGCACCTCATGCTCCTGCACCATTTCGGCGGCCTGCTCGCGCGCCTGGTTCATGATGCGCTCGGCTTCCGACTCCGCCTGCTGCGTGATGCGCTCGCGATCCTGGTTCAGTCGCCGGGCGGTCTTGATCTCCTCCGGGATCACGACTCGCATCTGGTCGAGCACGTCCATCGTCTCGTGCTCGTCGATGACCACCTTCGAAGAGAACGGCATCTTCTGACCGGAGCGCAGGATGGCTTCGATGCGGTCGACCAGGTACAGGATGTCCATCAGGCGCCGAACTTCTTTCTCAGGGCCACGGCCACGTTGGGCGGCACGAGCGCATCGAGATCCGCGCCCAGTGAGGCAATCTCGCGGATGAGCGTGGCGCTGACGAAGCTGTAGCTCTTCGAGGTAATCAGGCAAACCACTTCGGCCTCGGGCCACAGCTGGCGGTTCATGTGAGCCATTTGGAACTCATATTCGAAGTCTGACACCGCGCGAAGCCCACGGACGATGATCTTGGCGCCGACGTTCTTGAGATACTCGACCACCAGCCCATCGAACGTCTCGGTTCGTACGTTCGGCAGCTCCGACAGCGCTTCACGAATCATCTCCGTCCGTTCGTTCGCCGAGAAGATGATGTTCTTGCTCGACTTGGCATATACAGCAACGATGACTTCGTCGAACAGCAACGCCGCGCGCCGAGCAATATCGAGATGGCCATTGGTAAACGGATCGAACGTGCCCGGATAGACGGCTAGACGTTTCACGACGCTGATTCCTGGCTGGCATCGGTGTCTCGGCTCTTCTCACAGAGCGCCTGGTGAGCAGTGTTCTGGCGTTCGTAAATGGACAGGGTGGTATCTCCGTAGCGGCGGCGTTTATACAGGTGCAGCTCGCTCACCTCGTCCGGCAGAGGGAAGCGGCTGGCGTGTTCGACGGCCACCAGAGTGGCGGGCCCAAGCAGGCCATGCGCGCAAAGATTCGACAGCAGCGAGCTTGCAATCGAGTCGGCATACGGCGGGTCGGCAAGGATTACATCATACTGGCCGGACAGCTGGGCCAGCGCCCGTTCGACCGTCAGTGGCCACACCCGCGCGCGATCGGCAAAGCCCAGCTGCTCGAGATTGGCGGCAATGATTCGCCGTGCGTCGCGATCGCTCTCCACCAGATCGGCGCTGGCCGCCCCGCGACTCAACGCTTCGATAGCCAGCGCGCCCGTGCCGGCATAGAGGTCGAGCACGCGGGCACCTTCCACGTGCCCGACGATCAGGTCGAACAGCGCACCGCGCACCTTATCGGACGTCGGCCGTATGTGCGCGGGGCCAGACTTGGCGGGCCGAGGACCCTTGAGCGGCCGGCCCTTGGCGCTACCGCCGATAACTCGCATGCCCGCCCATCAACCCGCGCAAATCGGTCACGAGACCTCGGCGTCCTTCCACAACGTATCCAGCCGGGATTGCAGAAGAGGATAGGAGCCCAACGAAGGATCGCGGTCGATGAGGCCGCTGGCCACCCGGCGCGTCTCCTCAATCAGCTCGATGTCGGTCAGACGCGCAACCTTGAGCTCCAGCAGCCCGCTCTGGCGCTTGCCGAACAGCTCGCCGGGGCCCCTCAGCTCCAGATCGATCTCCGCCAGCCGGAAGCCGCTGTGGGTCTCCTCAATGGCGCGCAGCCGAGGATTGAGCTCGGCGGCAGGCGAATCGCTCAAGAGCACGCAGTACGACTGGTGCTGGCCCCGCCCAACGCGCCCACGAAACTGGTGCAGCTGGGCCAATCCAAAGCGCTCGGCGCCTTCGATGGCCATGACCGTGGCATTGGGGACGTCGATCCCAACCTCGACGACGGAGGTGGAGACCAGGATCTGGACCTCATTGCGAGCAAAGAGCTGCATGACCTCGTCCTTTTCCCGGTTCTTGAGCTTGCCGTGCAGCAGCCCCAGCGTGAACTGAGGGAACACGATGCGCCGCAGCCGTTCGTACTCAGCCGTGGCTGCGCGCACCTCCACCTTCTCGGACTCTTCGATGAGCGGGCAGATCACGAAGGCCTGCCGTCCCTCCGTGACCTGCCTGCGAATGAAATCGTAGGCTCGCGCTCGCTCTTCCGGCCCGAACCACTTGGTGCGCACCGGCTGACGGCCGGGCGGCATCTCGTCGATGATCGAGATGTCCAGGTCGCCGTATAGGGTAAGACCCAGCGTCCTCGGGATCGGGGTGGCGGTCATGACCAACAGGTGCGGATTGAAACCCTTCTGACGCAGGCTTTGGCGCTGCTCCACGCCGAAGCGGTGCTGCTCGTCCACCACTGCCAGCCCCAGGTTGTTGAAGGCCACCCCTTCCTGGATGAGCGCCTGGGTGCCCACCGCCACGGAGATGCTGCCTGCCTGGATGCCATCGAGCACCTCTTTGCGCTTCGCACCCTTGACGCTGCCGGTCAACAACCCCACCCGCGGCGCCTGGAACAGCCCGCCGGCAACCTGGTCCAGCAGCCCGCCGATGGATCTGCAGTGCTGCTCGGCCAGGATCTCGGTCGGCGCCATCAGCACCGCCTGGTAGCCGGCGCGGGCGGCCACCAGCATGGCCAGCGCCGCTACGACCGTCTTGCCCGAGCCGACGTCGCCCTGCACGAGGCGGTTCATGGGACGTCCGCTGGCCATGTCCGCCAGCACGTCGTCGAGAACCTTTTGCTGCGCGGCCGTCAGCTCGAACGGCAAGAGTCGCCGCACCTCTTCCAGCCAGTCCGGCGCGGTGCCCAGCGCGATACCTGGCTGGCTCTCCTGCCATTGGCGGCGCCGCTGCAGCACGTTGAGCTCGATCAGAAAGAGCTCGTCGAAGGCCAGCCGCCGGCGAGCCTGCTCCAACGCGCTCGCGCTATCGGGGAAGTGGTACTGGGCCGTCGCCTCGGACAGACCCATGAGATTGGCGATCCGGCGAACGTCCTCCGGCAGGAAGTCTTCCAGCAGCGGGGCGTAGGTATCGACGGCGCGCTTCATCAGCCGCCGCAGGCTGCGCTGGTTGAGCCCCTCGGTCAGGTGGTACACGGGCACCATCCGACCCGTATGCAGCAGATCGTCCTCAGTGATGAGCTCCCAATCCGGAGCGCGAAGCTGGGGCTTGCCGCGGAACAGCTCGACCCTCCCGCTGAGCACGACCTCGGCATGCTGGCGCAGGGTCTTGGCAAGGTAGGGCTGGTTGAACCAGGTGGCTGTCAGAGTGCCCGACTGGTCGGTGACCAGCGCGGTGGTGGTGGTCATCCCGCCCCGGCGGCGCTCGCTGCCGATCTGCCAGATCGTGCCCATGACCGTCACGTCTTCGCCAGGCGCCACGCCGGCGATCGGGGTCATGGAGCTGCGATCCATGTGCCTGAAGGGGTACATGGTCAACAGGTCGCCCGCCAGTGAGATGCCCAGCTTGCGCAGCCGCGGCGCGACCGCCGCCGTCACGCCAGGCACACGCTCGATGGGCAGGTCGAGGCGGACGGCATCGCGAGCGCCGGGGGTTGAGGGTCGGGGGCTGGATGTCGGGGCTGAGGACGCCTTCGACGACGATGACGAGCGGGCGCGAGGAGCCCGCCGGGGCGCCGCGCCGATCGCCTCGGCCCCGGCCACACGTCGCGGCCCTTCCGGCCCCCGGCCCTCAATCCCCGGCCCCTCGCCGCGCGAAACCGCGTTCCCACGCTGCTCCACCAAGGCATGGCCCAGGGCGTCAAGCGCGTGCTCGATCATGGCCTTGCGCTCGCGCATGGAGGCCTGGCTGTAGCCCTGAAGGGGGGCGAAGACGGCGCTCACCTGGCGTGAGTCGGACTCAGCCAGTGTGGGCAGGGCAACCTTGCGGGCCTGCTCCAGGAATTCGTCCAGGCCGCCGATCACGGTACGGTCGCGCAGGCCATCGCGCTGCTCCAGGAGCAGGATACGCCGGGCAGTTTCGAGAACGCTCATTCAGCTCGACTGTCTGCTCGCAGCCTCATTCCAAAGACAGGAGATAGCGCGCGTACGGCTGATTTCCTTCTACTGCCTCGACTTCCAGTCCCGGCAGAGCCCCGGCCAGCCGGGCCCGTAGCTCCGCGGCGCCCTCGCGCGATCCACCACTGCCCCAGTAGATGGTGACAAGCTCGAACGAGCCGGCGCGCAGGCGCTCGATCAGCGCCGACAGCCCAGCCTCACCAACGCCCACAAGGCTGCCGTCGAGCATGACCATCACGTCGCCCGGCTCGACCGGCACGCCGCCGATGCGAGCCGATCGCACCGCTTCCACGAGCTCGACGTACGTTACCGCTCCGCAGGCGCCAGTCATGCGCTTCAAGTTTGAGTCGGAGGTCGCGCCGGCTTCATACGCCAGCACCGCCGCCACACCTTGCGCGACGTTCGTGGCGGGCACCACCAGGAGGCGCGGCTCGGCAGCGGCCGCCTGCCGGGCGGCTGCCAGCACGTTGCCGTTGTTCGGCAGCAGGAAGATCGCCGCGTCGTCGGCATCTGTGAGCCGGTCGCGGGCAGCCGTGGCCAGATCCCTGGTGCTGGGATTCCGGCCCGGCCCGCCTTGCACCACCGCCGCGCCCAGTCCCCGGAAGACTCGCTCGAGGCCGGCGCCAAGCGTCACGGCGACAATCGGCAGCGAGCCGGCAGGCACCAAGCCCATCTGCTCATCGATGTTCGAGATCTCGGAGCTCAGCAGCGATCCCAGCTGCGCCGCCAGCTTCTCCACCACCCGCGGGTCGGGAACGTGCGCGTGCAGCTTGATGCGGCCGGCGGCGGCGCTGACCAGCACGGAGCTGCCAACGTCCGACAGCCGCTGCCGGACGGCCGGCTCGTGCTCCGCGTCCGCTTCCACCAGCAGGGTCACGCAGTAGCCGTAGCCGCCGGTCGCATGGGGGAGCAGCTCCGCTGGCCGGCCCTGGCCCGCCGCCGTGAGCTCGCGCACTCGCTCGATGCCCAGCAGGGGTCCAAGCCGCGGGGCGGCCTGGCCGCGCAGACTGACGTACCACCCCCGCAGCATCTGCAACAGGCCATAGCCACCCGAATCGATCACCCCGGCCTCGGCCAGAATGGGCAGCTGCTCCGGCGTCCGCGCTACCGCCGCCTCGGCCACGCCAAGCAGCTGCCCCAGCAGTGCGCTCGGTGCGACAGACGCATCCTGCGCGGCTGCTTGGGCTAAGGCCGACAGCACCGACAGCATGGTGCCTTCGATGGGATTGCTGACGGCGCCGTAGGCCAGCTCGCGCGCCCGAATGACCGTCGCCGCCAAGTGGTTGGCCTGCAGGCCAGCCTCGGCCGTCTCATCTGGCCACCGATCCACCGTCTCGCTGAGCGCCTGGAATACCTGGGCCAGGATGACGCCGGAATTGCCGCGCGATCCCATCATCGCTCCGGCGGCCAGCCCTCGAGCAGCCTCGGCCGGGCTGCTGGCCTCGCGAGCCTCGGCCAGCGCCTCATCGAGCGTGGCCAGCATGTTTGTGCCGGTATCGCCGTCGGGCACGGGGAACACGTTCAGCCCATTGATGACGGCCAGCTCATCCGCAACGCAGCGGCGGCCGCTCTCGACCATGTCGAGAAGCTGGCGGGCGGTTTCTGCTGGCAGGCGCGGGCGGCGTGTGCTACCCTTCAACGTCGTTAGCGGCCCTCTCCCCTGCGAAATGCACTCCCGGCAGCGGGTGTGGTGGCGGGTGGCTCGCAGTCCGGCGCATGATAGCAGAAGGACCAGGCGAAATTGAGCGGAAGATGTGACATCTGCGGTAAACGGCCGCAGTTCGGACAGAACATTCAGCACCAGCACGGTGGTGGCTGGGCTATGCGCGCGCCACGCACCAAGCGCATGTGGCGCCCCAACATCCAACGCCACACGGTCAGCATCGACGGCCGGTCGCTGCAGATCAACGTCTGCACCCGCTGTCTGCGCACCGCCCAGAAGGTCGCCAAGACCCGCTAAGGGCGCAATCGCCCAACCGCGAGGCCGCCCATCCGAGCGTCGAGCAAGGGATCCCGATCCGGCCTCGACAAGGATCCCTTTCGGGAATACGGGCCGAAAGGCGAACGATCTCGCAATCACGATCCCTTAGCCGTATAATCGCTTGCGGGTAATGAGTCTCAAGCTGTCGGTGGTCATGCCCGTGTACAACGAGCGGCCGACTATTCGTCAGATCATCGATAAGGTCCAGTCGGTGCAGATCGACAAAGAGCTGATCATCGTCGATGATGGGTCGACCGACGGCACGCGGGACATCCTCAAGGAACTGGAGCCCTCCCTCCAGAACACCGTTATCTACTACATGGACCGCAACCGCGGCAAAGGGACGGCGGTCCGTTATGGCATCTCTAAAGCAACCGGCGATGCGCTGGTGATCCAGGACGCCGACCTGGAGTACGAGCCCGAGGAATTTCACAACCTGCTGGAACCGTTCCTCAAAGGACGGGCCAGGGTCGTCTATGGTTCGCGCTTCCTGGGCGGACATCGTACCGGCTATTACTGGACCACGGTCGGCAACAAGCTCCTCACCTGGCTGACCAACGTCATTTACAACACCAACCTCACGGACATGGAGACCTGTTACAAGCTGTTCGGCATGGATGTGCTTCGCGAGATCGATCTCAAGTGCCAGCGCTTCGACTTCGAGCCGGAAGTGACGGCCAAGATCCTCAAGCGCGGCATCCACATCTACGAAGTGCCAATCAGCTACATGAGCCGGGAATACAGCGAGGGCAAGAAGATCACCTGGCAGGATGGCTGGGAGGCCTTCAAGACGCTGGCCAAATACCGGTTCATGGATTGACCGGCCACGTCCGGCCCTAGCCTAGAGCCCACCAACAGCTCCGACAGCGCAGCCAGCATAGGGAGGTCGCCAACCGCCCGCAGTCCCGCCTCAGTAGGGTCGTGGCTGGCCGATCACGGCCTGTGGGTACCGTTGGTCCTTGCCGGACTGGTCGCCGGCTTCTTCTGGAAGCTGCTCATGGACCGCACGCTGGCGGGGCTGGACATCCTCGATTACTTCTTTCCCTATCGCGTCTATGCGCGCCAAGCCGTCGAGCACGGCCGTTTGCCGCTGTGGAATCCCGACATCTTCGGCGGCGCGCCCTTCCTGGCCAATATCCAGAGCTCACTGCTGTACCCGCCAACCGCCCTGTTCTACGTCCTGAGCGAGCCGGCGGCCTACAACTGGTCGCTGCTGCTGCACGTCTTCCTGGGCGGACTCTTCACCTACCTGTTCGCCCGGCAATCGCTGCGAGTGGGCCGCGCGGGCGCGCTGTTGAGCGCCGTCATCTTCGCCCTGGGCGGGTTCCTGGGCGGCCAGCTGGATCACCTGAACCAGCTCAGCGCAGCCATCTGGCTGCCCGCCCTGCTGCTGTGCTGGGACAAGGCCGTCTCGGGACGGCGTCTCACCTACATCCCACTGGGAGCGCTGGTCATTGCCCTGCAGTTCCTGGCCGGACATACCCAGGAGTCGTACTTCATGCTGGTGACGCTGCTGCTGTACGCGGTGTTCACCACGCTGCTGAGCGCCAGGCGGCGAGGGCTGTCGGCTATTCCCATGAACCTGATCGTGGCCGGCGCGCTGCTGGCCATCGGAACCGGGCTGTCGGCGGCGCAGCTGGTCCCCACGGCGGAGATGAACTCGTGGGGCATTCGCGGCAACGGTCTCACCTACGCCGAGGCAGCCAACGGCTCGCTGAAAGGCACGCTGCTGCTCAACGCTATCCTGCCACCGTTCTGGAACCGTGACCTGGTGACCGTGCCGGGCAACTCGGAGTTCCTGGGCTACGTCAGCGTAGCCGGACTCGTGCTGGCGGCGGCAGCGCTGCTCTATGCGCGCCAGCGCCACACACTCTTCTTCAGCCTCCTGGCGGTCGCCGCTCTGGTGCTGGCCCTCGGCCCGCAGGAGCCGGCCTATCCCTTCCTGTTCCGCTATCTGCCCGGACTCAACCTGTTCCGTGTCCCAGCGCGCTGGCTGCTGGTGTCCAGCTTCAGCCTGGCCGTGCTGGCAGGGCTGGGCCTCAACGCACTGTTGGCCGCCGGACCCAAGCGCAACTGGCGGCCGCTGTCGCTGCTGCTGGTGCTTGCCGCCGCCCTCGCCGCCGCCGGCGCCCACACGCAAGTGCTGCCGCCACGATCGACGATCGTCACCTGGACCCTCTTTGGCCTGGCCAGCCTCGTTCTGGTCTTCAGCGCTATCCGCGTATTCGGTCCACCGCCTAGCGGGTGGCGGGAGCGGTTGGGCGAGTACGAGCGCCGCCAGCGACGAGCCTCAGCCGGCTTTGGCGCCGCGGCCATTGGCCTCGTGCTGGTCGAGCTCTGGCTGGGCGGCCAGAGCCTTGACTACAATCACCCCACCCCCAGTCAGGTGTTCACCACCCCGGTGGACACGCCGTCCTTCCTGCAGAAGCAGGACCAGCCCTTCCGGATCCTCAGCGTAGCCCGTGACGAGTACGCGCCGGGCATCGAAGCCCAGGTGCGGCAGCAGTTCGGTCACGAGCTGAGCGAAGCGGACATTCTGGACTACCTGCGTGACTACAAGCTCCGGCAGATCCTGGAGCCCAACACCCCCATGGCGGAAGGGCTGGCCACGCTCGACGGCTACGACGGCGGCCTCCTGCCGCTGAGCCGCTACGTCATCTTCAAGGATCTCCTCACCGGGGTACCGAGCGCTCCCGACGACCGAATCCGGTTCGTTCTCAAATGGCTGCCCAACCAAGCCTTGCTGAGCCTGGCCAACGTGCGCTACGTGATCATGGACGCCATCGGCGACAAGGCCGCCAACGGGGTGCGCTACGACCTATCCTCGTTCGTTCACCTAGCGCCGCACGTATCGAAGGTCTCGCTCCAGCTCAACAATCCCGTGAGGGCAACTTCCATCGGCATCGTCAGCGCGGCGCGCGGCGTCGTCCCTCTGGCTGCCGATGAGCCGGTGGGCGGCGTGACGCTGAGCGACGGCCAGGGCAACAGCCGCTCCGTGGCCATATCCGCCGCCGGGCCGGACTTCGGGACGCTGCCCGATCCCAGCCTGCCGCCGACGCATCTCACCATCGCGAGGCTGGACGCGCCGATCGACGTACGCTCGCTCACGGTCACCGTAACCGCCAACGCCGACCTGTACGTCAACGGCCTGGCCCTCATCGACGACGGTGCAGGCACGGCCTATTCACCCCTGATGGTGGACGGCCCGGAGTGGCCGCGAGTGTACAGCGGCGACGTGAAGATCTACCAGAACCCCGCTGCCATGGGGCCGGCGTTCATGGTCCACGACGGCCGGATTGTCCGGAGCCCCGAAGAGGCTGCCGGCATCATGGGCTCCGGTGACTTCGATCCCGCCTCGACGGCCACTGTCGAGGTCAATCCTCAGCCACCACCCAGCACCTCGCTGCTGGGCCGCATTGTGAGCAAGCTGCGGCGGCTGCTGCCCAGCCAGCCGTTCGCGGTCCCAGCCTCATGGTCCGAAAGCACGCCGCCCGCATCCGCGGACCGCGTCACGGTGGACGCCTTCGCACCCGAAGACATGGCCTTCACCACGCAGTCCGACGCCGACGGCTTCTTGCTGCTGTCGCAGAGCTACTATCCCGGCTGGCAGGTGACCGTCGACGGCCAGCCGCAGCATCCGCTCGCGGCGGACGTCCTGTTCCAGGCCGTGCGTGTCCCAGCCGGACGGCACCGCGTCGAGTTCCGGTTCAAGCCGGGCAGCATGCAGCTGGGCATGGCCCTCTCCCTGGCCTCCGTGTTCGCCTGCCTGGCAGCGCTGCTCGTCACGGCGCTGCTCGATCGCCGCAAAGCGTAGGCCCATCGCGGCCCGTCGGTGCCTTAGCCCAGGAGCAGCGCCAGCAGAGCCTTCTGGGCGTGGAGCCGGTTCTCGGCCTGGTCGAAGACGACAGACTGGGGGCCGTCGATAGCCTCGTCCGTAATCTCGTCGCCCCGATGGGCCGGCAGGCAGTGCATGACCAAAGCCCCAGGATGGGCACGGGCCACCAGCTGCTGATTGAGCTGATAGGGCAGGAAGGTGCGGCGCCGCTGCTCCTTCTCGCTTTCCTGGCCCATGCTGGCCCACACGTCGGTGTAGAGCGCGTCGGCGTCCGCCACCAGCGCCTGCGGGTCGCGTTCGACGCGGATGCTGGCTCCGGTACGCTCGGCTTCGCGGCGTGCCAGTGTGACGAACTCAGGCCGAGGTTGAAAGGCCGGCGGTGTAGCCACCCACACGCTCATCCCCAGCTTGGCGCCGGCCAGCAGCAGCGAGTGGCACATGTTGTTCCCGTCCCCGCAGTACAGCAGCGTCCGGCCGCGGAGATCGCCCAGATGCTCGCGCATGGTCTGCAGGTCGGCCAGCACCTGGCAGGGATGCTCGCGATCGCTCAGCGCGTTCACCACCGGCACCGCCGTCGCCTGGGCCAGCTCGACCAGGGACGAGTGATAGCGCACCCTGGCCACGATGCACTGCACCCAGCGTTCGAGGTTGCGAGCCACGTCGGGCACCGCCTCGCGCTCCCCCAGGCTGACCTCGCTGGGAGCCATGTACACGGAATAGCCCCCCAGCTGCTGGACGGCCAGGTCGAAGGTCAGGCGCGTCCGCAGTGATGGATGCTCGAACAGCAGCGCAACCGACTTGCCGGCCAGCGCCGAGCTCGCCTCCCCCCTTTTCAGCCGGTCAGCCAGATCCAGCAGCTCGATGAGCTCCGCCGCGCTCAGGTCATTGATAGATAGGAAGTCCCTGGCCTCAAGCGACATGCGAAGCACCTATCGGGACCCGCTCGCGGGCACGATCCTCCTCCGCGACCGGCGCCGCCGGTCCGGGCGCTTCCGGCCTGAGCGCCAGCGCCGTGCGATGCACCTTCAGCACCATCCACTCGGGATGGAGCGCCCGCACCACCTCTTCGGGTCGAACGCTCATCCCCTCGCGGTCCATGCGCAGCCGCATGAACAGGATAGCCATGCCAGCTTGGAGGCTATCGAGCCGAAGGTCGAGTACGACCGGCCGCATGTCCGCGGGCTTGCTCTTGCCCTTGCGCAGGCGCTCATAGGGCACCGTCTGGCTGTCAGCGAAGGCTGCGATTCGCGCCTCCGCCTCGGCTGCCGGCCCCGGCGCTTGCACGGTCACCAGGTAGTCCGAGCTGAGGATCTGAGCCATCACCGCCGGCTGGCTCAAACCGACCTCCACGATTGACGAGACCTGGATTCCCGGCGGCAGAGCCGGACGCAGGCGCTGGCCGAAGCCAGCCGCCGATAGATCGTCTTCGACGTCGACATCCACGATCTCCGCCTCGCTGGTCGTTCCGAGCGGCAGCGGAGCCGCGAAGACCAGGCGAGGCCGGGGATTGAAGCCCTGTGAGTGCGCCAGGCGGACTGCGGCGCGGCGCAGAATCCGCTCCCAGGTGCGCATGAGGTCGAGGTGCGAGACGTAGCGGACCTCCAGCCCCTTGGCGAACGTCACGCGGAAGCGATGCATATGTCGAAGGGTAACCAGATTCACGAGTACGCTCTACACGTGCGGGAAGAGCTGATCACCGCGATCTGCCGTGTGCTGGGCGCCGTCACCGGCCGCCTGGCCTCCCGCCAGGACACGGTGCCACCACCCAATCCCAGCATTGTGATCCTGCGGCGCTGCTGCCTGGGCGACGTGCTTTCCAGCACGCCCATGGTCGACGCCATCCGCCGGCGCTACCCCTTGGCTCGCATCGACTACGCCACCAGCGCCTATGCCCGTCCGGCCATCGAGGGGAATCCCGACCTGAGTGGCACGATCGAGCCGCGTGTCGCCTCGCTCCGTCGAGGCCGGTACGACGTAGCCATCACCCTGGAGCGATCGCCCGCGGCTGGCATGCTCCCCTGGTTGGCCGGCATCCCCATTCGGGTTGGGCCCAACAACCTCAGCCGCGGCTTTGCGCACAACCTGCGCGTCGCCTGCCCGCCTGACCGCTCGGAAGCCGGGATCGCCCTGGACTGCGCCGCGGCGCTGGGCGTCTCGACCGACGGCGCGCGGGCCCGGTTCTGTCCCACCGATCATGACGAAGCGGCGGCCGCCAAGCTGCTCGATGACGCCGGGCTGGCCTCGGCCCAGCTCGTCGCCATGGCGCCGGGCGGCGGGGTCAACCCAGGCATGAGCCTCACCGGCAAGCGCTGGCCGCCAAACCGCTTCGCGGCGCTGGCCGAACGCCTCTTCGAAGATTTCGGCTGGCGCACGATCCTGCTGGGCGGCCCTGGCGATCGGCCCTCCGGCCAGGCCGTCGCCGGCGCCGCTCCATCCTCGCACGACTTCACCGGGGGGACCTCTTTCGGCCAGATGGGCGCGCTGATCCGCCGCTGCCGCCTGTTCGTCGGCAACGATTCGTCGCCCCTCCACCTGGCGGCGGCCGTTGGGACGCCCTTCGCGGGCATCTTCGGTCCATCCGATCCCGTCCGGCACCGCCCCTTCGGCCGAGGCGAGGCGGTCGCCGCTCGCATCCCGCGCTCGGCGTATCGCAACGGCTTCGCGGACGTTGACTGCATCGAGATGGTGACGCTGGAAGAGGTCCTGGGCGCCTGCCTGCGCCTGGCCGGCGCGCCGGGGAGCTAGCCATGGCCACCCCTCGAGCCGTTCGCAGCGCGGTTCGTCTGGGCATGCTGCGGCTTGCCGGCAGCGTCCGGCGCCCGCCGGCCCTCCCGACCGACCCACGCTCCATTCTGCTTATCCGGCCGGACCACCTCGGCGATCTCATCCTGGCCGCGCCGGCCGTTGCGCTGCTCCGTCACGCCTTCCCTGCCAGCCGCATCACTGCCTGGGTGGGGCCGTGGGGAGAGCCCGTTTGGCGCGGCAGCCCTCACCTGGACGCCATCGAAACGTGCAGCTTTCCAGGCTTCACCCGCCTCACCAAACCCAACCCGGCGGCACCCTACTTCCTTGCGCTGCGCGCGGCTTCGACCTTGCGCGGCCGCTTCGACCTGGCGATCGACCTGCGCTTCGACTTTTGGTGGGGGGCTATGGCCTGCGCCCTAGCCGGCATCCCCGCGGCCGGCTATGACGTGCCCGAGTGCCGGCCCTTCCTGGCGTTCGCCGTGACCCACCGGCCCGGGCTGCACGAGACCGATCAAAGCCTCCGGCTGGTGGGCGCCGTGGCCGAGCGCTTCGGCGCTCCCCTGGCGGCAATGCCCGGCGAGCAGCTGACAGCCGCCCTCTTTCCGGAGGTGCGGCCACCGGAAAGCATTCCCCAGGGGGCCATCGCCATCCACGCCGGCGCCGGAGCGGAGGTCAAGCTGTGGCACGACGAGCGCTGGGCCCGGGTGGCCGACGCGCTGGCCGCCCACGGGCCAATCGTCCTCACTGCCGGAAGCCCTTCCGAAGTCCGGCAGGCCCAGCGCATCGTCGGGCTCATGCGAAGCCCGGCCGGCATCGTCTCGGGACTGTCGCTTGCCGAGCTGGCGGCCACCTATCGCCACTGCCGGCTGGCCCTGGGCCCAGACAACGGACCCCTGCACGTGGCCCGCGCGGCAGGCACACCCACCGTGACCCTGTTTGGACCAACGAACCCCGCCCAGTTTGGCCCCCATCCACAACTGCCTGGCCGCAATGAAGTCGTGCGGCTGCCGTGGCGATGTATTCCGTGCGGACGGCTCGACTATAATCCAGCTGAGTTCACCTACCACCTCTGCGTGAAGCTGATCGAGCCCGAGCAGGTCATCGCGGCGGCACGTCGAGTGCTGATGGCTCACCCATCGAGATCGCTGCCGGCGGTCTCATCGTCATCTCTGGAAGAGTAAGCAAGTGAGCCAGCCCAGACGGATTCACCTCCTCGCCAAGAGAGCGCTGCGAGGAGTCCTGCTGGGCCTCCTGTTCGCCGTCTTCACCGTGTTCGGCCTGGCCAGCGCCCTGGGGCGCCTGGTGCGGCGGCCCGCGCCGCTCGACCCGGACGCCGTGCGCAGCATCCTGGTGATCCGCCTCGACCTGTTGGGCGACCTGGTGATGTCGCTGCCGGCGGTGTACTCGCTCAAGCAGACGTACAAGCAGGCGCAGGTGACGGTACTGGCGCTGCCGCACGTGGCCAAGCTTTTGGAGCTGGCGCCCGAGGTCGACCACGTGCTCAGCTACGACGTGAATCGCATTCGCAGGCCCAGAGACGTGCTGCGCCCGGCCAGCTATCGCGAGCTCTTCGCCCTGGTCGGCAAGCTGAGGGCGGCGAGGTTCGACCTGTGCCTGTCGCTCCACGGCCGGTTCGCCTGCGTCATGGCCTGGCTGAGCCGCTGCCCGCGGCGCTACGGCTACCGCGGCGAGGCCTATCCGTTCATGCTCACGAACACGTTGCCTGGCAGGCGCTACGACACCCGGCAGCATGAGATCCAGTACAACTTGAAGCTGGCCGAGCTGGCCGGCGGTGAGGCCTCCTGGTCCGAACGCCACGGACCGGCGCATGCGCCTCATCTCACCATTCCGCTGGGCGAGCAGAGGCGCATGCGCCACCGCCTGGGCGAGTTCGAGGTGCGTGCCGACACGCTGCTGGCGGTCATCCATCCCGGCGCTGCCAACGGCTCCGCCAAACGCTGGCCGGCGGCGCACTGGGCCAGGGTAGCCGACCGCCTGCACGCCGAGCTCAACGCGGTGGTTGCCGTCACCGGCACCCCCTCGGAAGCGGGCGTCGTCCAGGAGCTGGCCAGGCAGTGCGCGTTCAAGCCCATCATCCTGGCCGGACAGACCAACGTCCCGCAAATGGGGGCGCTGCTCAAGCGGGCCGACCTGTTCCTGTCCTCGGACAGCGGACCGGCGCATATGGCGGCCGCCCTGGGCACGCCCCAGGTGACCATCTTCGGCCCCACCGACCACCTGGTCTACGCGCCCTTCAGCGCACGAGCCAAAGTGCTGCGCCAGGAGCTGTGGTGCAGCCCCTGCTACGACGCCAGCGCCACTGCCGAGTGCCGCTTTGGCCACGTGAACTGCATGCGCGAGCTGGCGCCGGAGCGTGTCTTCGACGCCTGCCTCCAGCTCCTGGGGAAGCGGGCGCAGCAGGTTAAGCCGTAGAGCAGGAGTCAAAGGGGCAGCGGTTAGACGGGGCGGGTCCTAGCGGGCGGCGGATTCTGGCGGTCAAGCTGGCGGACCTCGGAGATGCGCTGACCATTACCCCCGCCCTACGCGCGCTGCGGGAATCGCTAGCCGCCGCGACCATCGAGGTGCTCACCTCACCGGCCGGACGATCCGCGCTCGAAGGGCTGGACAGCGTCGATCGCATCTGGATGGCCGACAAGCATGGCTTCGATACCCCCGGCGGCCTGTTGTCGCCCACAGGCCTCCGCGACCTGGCGCCGCTGCTGGCCGAGCTCCGTCGCCGGCGGTACGACGACTTGCTGCTGTTTCACCATCTCACCACCTGGTTCGGCGTGGCCAAGTACACGGCGCTGACACGGGCCATCGCTGCCAGGAGGACCATCGGGCTGGACAATGGCCGGGGGAAGTTCCTGGACGTGCGCGTCCCGGACGAGGGCTTCGGCCATGCGCACGAGGTCGAGTACGGGCTCGAGATCGCTGCCGCCGCCGGGGCGCGGGCGCGCGACGACGCCAGGATCGAGATTGCGCTGGAGAGCCGCGATCGACGGCGCGCCGCCGAGCTGTTGGGTGAGACAGGCGCGTCCCCGGCCACAGAGAGTGCACCGCGGCGCTGGATTGCCCTCCACGCCGGCGGTGGCACGTACAGCCTGGCCCGGCGCTGGCCGCCGGCCGCCTTCGCCGACGTAGGCAGGACGTTGGCTCGTGAGACTGAAGCCGGCATCGTCCTGCTGGGCACGGAGGTGGACCGTTCGGCCAGCGACGACGTAGCCGCGCTCCTTGGGGGCGGAGTCCTGAACCTGGTCGGCCGGGCCAGCGTCAAGGAGACCGCGGCCGTGCTGGAGCGCTGCCGTCTGCTTGTGTCGAACGACAGCGGTGTGGTCTATCTGGCGACCGCGGTTGGCACGCCCGTGGCGGCGGTGTTCGGTCCCAGCAACGACCGGGCCTGGGGCCCCTATCCCGCCGCGCGTCACCGCGTCGTGCGCGCAACGCTGCCCTGCGCCCCCTGCTTCTATCGCGACAAGCGTTTGGGGACGCCGCAGGGCTGTCCCACGCGTGACTGCCTGAAGCTCGTCACGCCGGAGATGGTGCTTGCCGCTGCCAGGGAGCTGCTGCCGGCGTGAACCGCGCACGTCTGGCGCCTGGCTCGACCCGCCAGTGAACAGCCTCAGCTTCGGCGGCATCCGGGTCGACGACGTCACCCTGGACGAGGCGGTGGCGCTGGCGGAGGGTTTTGTTCGCGACGGTGAGCCGCGGCAGATCGCCACGATCAATCCCGAATTCGTCATGGCCGCCCAGCGCGACGACGCCTTCAGGGAAACGCTGGCGAACGCGGCCCTGTGCGTGCCGGACGGAGTCGGGCTGATGTGGGGCTCGCGGCTGCTGCGCAAGCCCCTGCGCGGGCGCGCAACCGGTGTGGACCTGGTGTGGCAGCTGTCCGAGCTGGCTTCCCGGCAGGGGTGGAGCGTGTTCCTGCTCGGTGGGCGCCAGGGGGCCGGAGCCGCGACCGCGCAGCGGCTGCAGGCGCGCTATCCCAGCCTGCGGGCAGCCGGCGTTTATGAGGGCCACCCCAACGACCCCGAAGCCGAGGGGCGGGTGAAGGCCGCCCGGCCGGACATCCTGTTCGTGGCCTACGGAGCGCCGGCCCAGGACGTGTGGATTCATCGGCGTCAGGCAGCCCTGGGCGTGCCGCTGGCGATGGGCGTGGGCGGTAGCTTCGACTACATCGCCGGCCGCGCCAAACGCGCCCCAGGCTGGCTGCGGCAGCTGGGCCTGGAATGGCTGTACCGGCTGGCGCACGAGCCCTGGCGCTGGCGGCGCATGACTGCCCTTCCCCGCTTCGCCATACTGGTGATGAAGCAGCGCCGGCAGGAACGCCGGTGAGCTGCTGAGCACCAGAACAACGGACATAGAGGAGCGCAGCTGGCGATGTCGGTAGGAGACCCGGCCGTCGAGACCAGTGCGCTGCATTGTGTCAACCACCCCAGCGTCGAGACCGTAGTTCGCTGCAGCCGCTGCGAGAAGCCCATCTGCCCCAAGTGCATGATCGCCACGCCGGTCGGCATGCGCTGCCGGGAGTGCGCCAACCTCAGACGGCCGCCGATGTACGAAGTGCACGGCGCCTACCTGTGGCGGGCGATCGGCCTGGCGCTGCTGCTCACCCTGCCCGGAGGGTTCGCCTTCGCCCTGCTGGCCGGCACCTTCGGCCGATCCATCTTCCTGGCAGCCATCCTGTACCTGGCCGCCGGCGCCGCGATCGCCGAAGCCCTGAGCTGGGCCGCCAACCGCAAACGCGGCCCGCGGCTGCAGGCGCTCAGCGTAGCCACGGTGATCGTTGCCACCCAGCTCGGCCCGCTGATCGCGCTGGTTGTGAGCCGCCGCTTGAGCGCCAACGTGATCGAGCTCGTCCTCACCGCGGTCGCCTGCGCCATCGCCTGGACCCGCCTGCGTTAGCCACGCCCGCAGCCCAGCCCATCGATAAGCTATGTGTACCTGCCCCAGTAGCTCAGTGGATTAGAGCACCGGTCTTCGGAACCGGGTGTCGGCGGTTCGAATCCGTCCTGGGGTACAACGATTCGAGCTCAGCCTGTTGCCATAAATCTTATGGATTAGCACACGGGCCGAGCAGGATCCTGTGGCGTGAATATGCCAGCCACCGTCTCGCCTTCACAATGTGCGAGCGGCGGAAGTTGTGTGTTCTCGAGCAGGAAGCCGGACACTTGCAGCGGCTGCAGGCCAGCTGTCGCATGGGCTGCTTCTGCCTCAGCCGCTGCGGGTCAGCATCGCTCGAATACTCGGCCGGGTAGGCCGGCGCCGGTCGAGCCACCGGCAGCGAGTCCCGCAGCCATTGGTGCCACCGTTCACGAATGAGACGGAAGGACCGCCGGTAGGCTCAGCGCCTCGTTCGGGCCCGGTCCACGGGTAGGCTCACGGTGAAGGTGGCGCCCTTGCCCGGCGCCGACGTCACCGTTAAGTCGCCGCCATGTGCCCCGACCAGTCGATATGCGATATACAAGCCAAGACCTAGACCGCCCTGGGCGGCTCCGCGACCGCGGCGGGCCTGGTAGAAGCGCCCGAACAGCTGAGCTTGCTCTTGTGCGCTGATGCCTGGACCATAATCTCGTACCCGCACTTCGGCTCGGCCGTGGCTGACGCCCACGCCGACATCGATGTAGTCGGTCCCTGGCGCGTACTTGAATGCGTTCGTCAGGACATTCTGGAGCACCTGCTCCATGCGGCCTGGATCGATACGCACGAAGACTTCCTCAACCTCGGCCAAAACACGAACCGTCTGCCCATGGGCAAGGGGTTGCATCGCTTCCACGATGGCGCCTACGAAGGTCACCAGATTGGCACGCTGCCGCCGCAGCTGCAACTTGTCGCCTTCGAAGCGCGTCGGCTCGACGAGCTCGTCGACCAGCCTTTGCAGTCGCCCGGCGGCCTCCACCGCCTGGCCGCCGCTGTACCTCACCCGCTCCGGATCGTCGACGTTTCGCAGCAGCAGCTGCAGATGGCCCTTTATGGCCGTCAATGGTGTCCGCAGCTCATGAGAGGCAACCCCCAGGAACTCGTCTTGCAGGCGTCGTACGCTGCGGTCACTGATGTCGCGAATGACCAGCACACCGCGCGCGCCCTGTTCCGCGCCGGTTGCTTCCACCGGCTCGGCGGCGGCTTCGAACCAGCGGCGGGTGCCGTCGCTTGTCGTCAGGGTGAACTCGGTGCGGAATGAGTCGCCTCGGGCTGCCCGACGTTGCGGCCTCTCGGCGGCTGGCAAGGGCTTGCCATCCTCTCCCTCCGCCATGAAGTCAGAGTCGGCGCCGAACATCGCCTCGTAGGCGGGGTTGGCCAGCACGCGCCGCCCGCGAGCGTCGACAACCAGGACTGCATCGGCAATATGGCTCAACACCACCTCCAGGCGCTCTCGCGCCGCCTCGGCTGCTTGGAGGTGGTGCTCGCGGGCAGCGGCCACGTCCTGCAGCTCGACGCCGCGCGCTTCCAAGTCGGCATTGGTCGTGTGCAGCTCCTCGACCGTGGCCTGCAGCTCCTCGTTCATAGTCTCGAGCTCCTCGTTGGAGGCCTGCACCTCCTCGTTGAGGGTCTCGACCTCTTCCATGGCCGACTGGTACTCCTCGTTGCTGACTGCGTACTCCTCGTTGGCCAGGCGCAGGTCGGCTAGCTGCTTGACCATCTCGCGGTTGCCTTCCTGAAGTACCCGATTGGCCTCAGTCAGCCGCTCGATCTCCACCTGCTGTCGGGCCCGCTCGGCCTCCAACCTTGCCACGGAACCCTGAGCGTCATCCCGTTGGAGCCCAAGATCGCTGACATCGTTGACCACGACCAGTACGCTCGTTGCGACTCCGCTGGCATCCTTGTCTTGCGGGTGGCAGCTGAGCTGCAGATAGCGCCGCGTGCCGCCCGCCATATCACGGGCTGAGACGATCTCCGGCGGGCTGGGCTCGCCCGAGCGGAAGGCCTGGTCGATCATCTGCCGTAGGACGCCCTCCGGCAGGGTACGCGTCATATGCAGCAGATCTTCACCCACGGCCAGTGAGGCGATGCCCAGCAGGCTGAGGGCCTCGATGCCGATGCTCTGGATGGTGTACCGCCGGTCGATGACGGCCAGTCCGACCGGCAGGTGGTGCAGCACCTGGCCCAGTGACTCAACCGACGCACGAGCGCTGTCACGCTCCGTGCGCAAGCGATCGAGCGGCATGCGTGTCCCGCGGCCCAGCATCATCGCTCGCGCCGCCGGAAAGGATCCCGTAAACGTCTCGTCGCCCAACGGCACACCTCCTTGCGTCGTGCGCCGCAGGACCTTCAGTCGTGGCTCCTCGACATCAAAAAATGCCGACACCGGTCGCGCGCTCTCCGACTTCCCGAGAACCAAGTATCCGCCGGGCCGCAGCGAGAAGGCAAACAGGTTCAAGGTTCGCCGCTGCAGCTCCGCCGTGAAGTAGATCAGCATGTTCCTGCACACGACCATGTCAACATGCGGGAAGGGCGCTCGCTGCGCCACGTCGTGCTCGCCAAACACCACCAGCGAGCGAACGTTTTTCTTGACCTCGAAGATCCCGTTGCTCTGGCTGAAGTAGCGATCCTTCAAGCCGTTCGGCAACCGGCCGACGGACGCCGCGCCATACCGGCCCCGGCGGGCAAAGGCAATGGCCTCGCTATCGCGATCCGTGGCAAAGATGCGGATGTTGAAGCGATCCGTACGCCCGTCTACTACTTCCGACAGGAGGATTGCCAGCGAATAGGCCTCCTCGCCGGTGGCGCAGCCCGACGACCAGATGCGGATGGCGTTGTCATGCCGTTCGGCCTCCTCGACGATGACGGGCAATACCTGTGTTCGCAGATAGGTGAAGAGCGCCGGATCGCGGAAGAATTCCGTGACCTTAATCAGGAAGCTGCTGACCAGCCGGTCGTATTCCGCGGGATTCTCGTCGAGGTACTCCCGATAGGCGCTCAGGCTGCTGCTGCCGGTAGCCACGATCCGGCGCTGGAGGCGGCGCTGTATGGTCGGTTCCTTGTAGTGGCTGAAGTCGATCCCCTGGCGGTCGCGCAAATGGCGCAGGAAATCCTGAAGATCGCCGTTGCTGCTGCCCGGCTGAGGTTGGAACGTGCCGCTGACGAGGCTGTGGAGGAGTGGTCCGATGTCCGGCAAGTCGGCCACCAGGTCGACCGTGGTCGGCGCGAGCGACTCAGGCATGCCAGGGAATCGGGCGGTCTCAGGATTCTGGATGACGACGGTGCCACCGGCTCGCTTCACGTCTCGTGCGCCAGCTGTGCCATCGGAGCCCGTTCCGGTCAGGATGACGGCCGTCAGACGCTCCGAGAACACGGCCGCGGCGCTGGACAGCAGGAGGTCAATGGAGGGCTTTGGCCGGCCGGTGGAGTCGCGGCTCAACTCGACGGCGTGATCGCTGATCTGGACGTGCCGATCGGCGGGTACCACGTAGACCGTGCCTCGCTCCAGCGCCTGGTGGCCGACCACGGTGCGGACAGGGAGCTTGCTCCGGCGTCCGAGGATCTCGGCGAGATGACTGGCGCGAGTAGGGTCGACATGCTGCGCGATGACGATCGGCGCGGCGAAGTCCGGGGGTAGGCTGCCGAGCACTGCGGAGATCGCTTCGATACCGCCGGCCGAGGCGCCAATGACGACCAAATTTGATGGCGGCGAGTCCTTCTTTGCGGCCATACCAATGCAAATTATTCACTTTCGCATGCCGCCTGCCACGGAGTGGTTAGAAACAGCAAATCGTCGCTGGCGCACCGACGGCATCAGGGGCACGGCAGCTATAGTCACCAGGATGCAGCCGGGTGCTTTTACCTGGGATGTGCTTGACGATTTTGGGATATTGGCAGCAGAGCTTCCGTGGGATGAATTTCTCGCGGCGTTGCGAGCGAGCGGTGAGCGCTTTCACGTGCTCCATCCCCTGGACGCTCGCGATTGGGTTGCTTTCGTCTACGAGCGACCTGCTGAGGGCACTTGGCGGGAGAAGCACCTGGTTGGAGGCGAGTACGAAGGCCGGTCTTTCGCCATATCCGACACCCCTACCCTGTGCGCCGCCGATCGAATTACGGCTATCGCCGCCGAGACCGGTTGTCTTGTCCTTGGCTACACCATGGTTTTGACTGTCGGGCACCACGAGCTAATCGCAGCTCGTGGGTCACAGGTACTGCGTTACCGGGTGCAGTCGGGAGGTTACGGCGACTACTTCGAAGGTGACCCCTTGCTGCACGAGTCAGAGGGGTTCGATGCGATTCTGGGAGCGTACGGCTTCGACGCGAACGGCTGGCTCGCCCGCGGCCGGAGATGGGGATTACTGTGGACGGCGCTGGACCCGGACGCCGAACCTGAAGAGCACCGCCGCTTGTACTTCGGGCCCATGCGAAGGCGGGTGGACTATATCCACCGAGCCGCGCTCAAAGAGTTCGAGGATGAATACGGCGAGGACGAAGAGTCGTAATGGGGCTCGTTTCCTTGTTGCTGTGCGCAAGCACGAAGGCACCATTGTGGAAGTGACACTGCGGCCGCACCTATCGACATGTAAGCATTCGATCGCTTATCGACGCGCACTCGAGCCAGGTAGTCGCTCATGAGCAGAAACAGGTTGGCCTCAGCGTAGCAACCGAGGCAACATCTATCGCTCCTACCCGTCGACGAGATAAGCGAGATCGGACACTCGTCGGAACTTGAAACCCTGGCCCGCCGCTTCCGCAGTCGGCGGTGACACGAGAAGTCCGGCATCGGTTTTACGAGCTTCGTCCTTGAGCCGTTCGGCACGAAGTGCGGCAGGGCCGAGCGCCGTGTATTCCATCCGTCCGGTTGCGCCAATATTGCCGGCAATGATCGGGCCTGTCGCGATACCGATGTCCATGTGAATGGCAGGCTCGGCGCGTTCGAATCCCCTCATGCGGTCCCGGAGCTGAACCCCGCAAGCCACGGCTTTAGCAGCATGATGCTCGTCCTTAACCGGGCTACCGAAGATAACCGTGATTCCACGCCCCCCATGGTCGAACTTGTCGATGGTGCCGTCATTAGCCATGACGCATTGCACCGAAGCTTCGAGATAGCGGTTGACGATTTCCACAAGCCGCTCTGGCTCTCGCGTCTCAGCGAGCCCGTCGTACTCCCTGACCTCTGCTATCAGCATGGTTGCGATCCGCCGTTCGCCACCGAGCTTCACGTCACCCCTGAGGATTGCGTCCGACACTTGCCGCGTCATGTAGCGGCCGAAGGTGTCGCGGATGCGATCGCGTTCCTTCAGGCCATCCACCATGGTGTTGAACATGCGAGCGAGCACGCCCGACGTGTCTTCGAACTTGAATGAGAAGTCGCCGCCTCCGACACGGCGGAGTGCTTCCGCCAATGCGTCGTCGCTCGGGCGATTTTCATGCGATCGGCGCTCCATAGCGTCGCTCAGTATAGGCCGGGCATGGCAGACGCCACCGGAGGGGCGTACGAAGTTTGGGAACCGGGCCGCAGATAGCCGGGCTCCCAACATCCTCCCAAAGATGGATTGCCTGCAGCCCTCGACGCATCTACTATGGGCATCGATATCAGTCGGGCCAAGGAGTGCGTCGATGCCCAAAGGTCCGTTCGCCTATCACAGCGGAAGCACGCCTGAAACGCCGGAGGCGCAGGCCAGAGTCGTGGAAGCCTGGGGCAGGTGGTTCGGCTCGGCCGGAGCCGCCCTCTCCCACCGCGTCAACGCGGCCGGCGAGGGCGGCGAAGTGTGCGAAACCTTGGACGCGATGTGACGGCGCCGAATGGACTGGAAGAAATCGCCGCCTGAGCTGGTCGCGCTGTGGGAGGAGGTCGCCCCGGATGGGCCGGGCGTCGAGCGGCGCAAGATGTTCGGCTATCCTGCCGGCTTCGTCAACGGCAACATGTTCGCCGGCCTCTTCCAAGATTCGTTGATGCTGCGTCTGCCCGAAGCCGACCTGGCGGAGTTTCTGCGGCTGGACGGCGCCAGGCCGTTCGAGCCAATGCCCGGTCGACCCATGAGGGGCTATGCCATCGCCCCGGCAACGCTGCTGCAGGATAAGCCGAGCCTGGCCCGCTGGCTCGATCGAGCAGTCGAGGCAGCAGCCAAGCTGCCGGCCAAGACGAAGAAGAAGGGCACGAAGAGCTAGGTCTCAGCGCCAAGATGGCGCTCAACGGCTAGCGAACGCCCTTGCTTCGAAGCCGCACCCCTCTAGGCCGCGTCGCGGCGCTCTTCGGGCTGCTCCTCCATTTCGGGAAGCTCGGCCGGGATGCGCAGGGTAGCAACGCCGATGCGGTCGTCCGCCATACCGTAGTACACGTCCACCCGATCGGGATCTCCGAGGTCCGTGCGCTGATCCAGCCCGCTGGGGAAGACCACGTTGGGCACGATGCCGTCCCGCTCGTTCATGTCGGGCACGAGGATGGGCCGGCGCGATCGGTAGCGGATCACGTCCGGATGCTGGCCGTCCAGCACCAGCGCGCCGGCGGAGTAGCGCAGCCGTTTTTTCTCGTCGTCCAGGATGCCGCTCACGCCGTGATACACCAGCAACCAGCCGTGGCGGGTGAGCAGCGGCGGCGCCCCGGCGCCCACTTTGATGCGCTCCCAGGAGTAACGCGGCGACATCAAGCGATGATGCGCGTGCAGCAGCCGTAAGTCGTCCACGCTGGACGGATGCTGGCTGTAGGAGATCCAGATGCTCTCGTGGTGCACACGCTGCCTGCGGCTGTCCGAGCTCTCTTCTTCGCTCCCCTCCTCGCTGCGCGCCTGGCGGCGCATCTCCTCCAGCTCCTGCAGCACCTCATGTGGCTGTGACCCCGGGAACAGCGGCCGGTGAATCAGGCCCACAGCCGCCCGGCCGCTCGGATCGGGGATCATCTGTGGAAACAGCACGGCGTCCTTGTTGTAGACGTTGTTGAAGTTCACCGGCGCGGTCTCCCCAAAGCGCACCAGCCCCAGGCGCTGCCAGCGATCGAGATCAGAGGATACGGCCAGCGCTATCCGCGGTCCCTCTGGTCCGTACGCGGTGTAGGTCATGACGTAGGCCTGCAGCGGCTCCAGGTACACAATCCTGGGGTCCTCGCAGCCGCCGCCCGTCTCGTCGTTCTTCTCGTACGGCTCCTCGGGCTCCAGGGCGATGCCCATGCGCTCTACGTTGCAGGGGTTGCCGGCCGGGTCGAACAGCACTCGCGCCTTGCCGATGCGGGAGTAGTTGCCGGCGCCCACTAACCGCGGGAACAGGTACAGCTGGCCGTCCGGCCCGCGGGTCACAGCCGGGTTGAGCACCCCTTCGACTTCGGCCGGGTTGCTCCGGTCGGGCTGCATGATTACGCCCAGCCGTCGGAGCGCGAACGGCTCTCGCTCGAGGCGGCCGAAGGGGGCCGTCATGATGGCCTCGGACGCGTCGAGGCGCGGCGCGGCGACGCCATGATGCCGCTGGACATTCCCTCCACTGCTGTGAGCGGGACGAACACGTCGGGACTAGACGGCGACAGGTTGCGCGAGTACTCCCAGCGTGCGCCAGGCGGACGTGACGTCCTCGGCTGCCACCACTGCGCCAAAGTGATTGCGCATGTTGCGCAGCGTTGCTTCGTGATCCTCCAGGCTGGCCGTAGCGGTGCAGTCGGACACGAACACGATGAAATAGTCCTTCATGTAGCCGTCGCGGGCGGTCGACTCTACGCACACGTTGGTGGCCTCGCCGGTCATAATCAGCGACTCGACCCCATGCGACCGCAGGATCAGGTCCAGGTCGGTGTCCAGGAAGCCGCTGTAGCGATGCTTGGTCACGACGTACTCATGCGTCTCCGGGGTCCAGGCATCGTTGAGCCTGGGCTCGAAGCCCTCGTACCAATCGGCGCCCCACGTGCCCGGGAAGCAGCGCGGACTGGCGCCCAAACGTCTTCTGGTCCACGCCGGCGAATTAGTCCACGGACTGTGATGGGTGCGGATGTGCACGATGGGCAGCTTCACCTCGCGGGCCAGGCCGATCAGCCCGCGCAGCCGTGGCGCCATGGCTTGAATGAAGCCGGCATTGACGCCGGCCTTGGGCAGCGCGCCGTTGGAGTCGCAGAAGTCATTCTGCATGTCAACGACCAGCAGGGCCGCGCGGCGAGGGTCGACCAGCTCCTCCAGGGTCACCGAGGCAAAGGCCTCACTGCTCATAGCTGAGCCTCCATCAGTGTGGTGCCTATATAGAGTACAGCCGGTACGCTCTAGGGGTGACCAGCCGCCTCCTGCGTGCCTGCGCTCGGCAGCCGGTAGACCGCACGCCCATCTGGTTCATGCGCCAGGCCGGCCGGGCGCTGCCGGAGTACCGCCGCATCCGAGAACGTCACGACCTGCTGGCCATCACCCACCAGCCCGAGCTGTGCGCCGAGGTGACGCTCCAGCCGCTGCGCCGGCTGGGCGTGGATGCCGCCATCCTCTTCGCCGACATCATGACCCCGCTCATCGCCATTGGCCTCGACGTGCGCATCGTGGAGCATGCAGGGCCGGTGCTGGAGCAGCCCGTCCGCACCGAGGCCGACCTGGCCCGGCTGCGGCCGCTCGAGCCGGACCAGGACGTGCCCTTCGTGCTGGAGACGATCCGCCTGGTGCGCCAGCAGCTTTCGCCGGAATCGGCCCTGATCGGCTTTGCCGGCGCCCCGTTCACCCTGGCCAGCTACCTGGTCGAGGGCAGGGCCTCGCGCACCTTCGAGCAGACCAAGCGGCTGATGTATTCGCGGCCCGACCTGTGGGACAGGCTCATGAGCCGCCTAGCGGACGTGGTCGCTACCTATCTGGCCGCGCAGGCCCGGGCCGGGGCGCAGGTGCTGCAGCTCTTCGACAGCTGGGTCGGCTGTCTGAGCCCAGCCGACTACTGCCGCCACGTTCAGCCTTACTCGCGCGGCATCTTCCAGTCGCTGCAGGCGCACGACGTGCCCACCATCCATTTCGGGACCGACACCGGCTGGCTGCTGGCGCCCATGGCCGAAGCTGGGGGCAGCACCATTGGCGTGGACTGGCGCGTGCCTCTTGACGCGGCCTGGGCCGCCATCGGCCCCGAACGGGGCATCCAGGGCAACCTCGACCCGCTGACTCTGCTGGGGCCCTGGCCCGCCGTCGAAGAGGCTGCTCGCCGGGTGCTCGATCAAGCCGGCGGAAGGCCGGGGCACATCTTCAACCTGGGGCACGGCCTGCACCCCGAGACGCCCTTGGACAACCTCGAGCGCCTGGTCGAGCTGGTGCATGAGATCGAGCCGGTGCGGCCATGACGGGCGTGCTGCTCATGGCTTACGGCACGCCCCGCAACCTGGACGAGGTCGAAGCCTTCTACACGGACATCCGCGGCGGCCGGACGCCCGCGCCGCAGCTGGTGGAACAGCTCCGCAACCGCTATCGCGCCGTCGGCGGCAGCACCCCGCTGCTGGAGATCACTCGCCGCCAGGGCGCGGCCCTCCAAGCCGCGCTGGGCCCGGACTTTCACGTCGTGGTGGGCATGAAGCATTGGTATCCATACATCCGCGAGGCGGTGGAGCAGCTGGCGGCGGCCGGTGTCGGTGAAACCGTTGCCCTGGCGCTGGCGCCGCACTACTCCGCGATGAGTGTCGGCGCCTACCTCCAAGAGGTGGACGAAGCCCGGCAGGCAATCGGAAGCGCCTTCGGCTTGCGCCCCGTCCACTGCTGGCATCTGCAGCCGCGGTATCTCCAGGCGATCGCCGATCGCGCTCGGGCCGCCCTGAAGGACTTCGGCGCGCAGACCGTCGTCTTCACCGCGCACAGCCTGCCTCGCCGCATCCTGGACTCCGGCGATCCTTACGTGAGCCAGCTGCAGGAGACCGGCGCAGCCCTGGCCGCCGATCTTCGCCTGGAGCACTGGGAATTTGCCTTCCAGAGCGCCGGGGCCACCGGCGACGCCTGGCTCGGTCCGGACATCCTCCAAACCCTTTCACGCCTTGCGGGCGAGGACGTTCGCCGCGTCCTGGTCACCCCCATCGGCTTCATTGCCGATCACCTGGAGATCCTGTACGACCTCGACGTCCAGGCCAAGAACGCTGCCGCCGGCCTGGGGATAGACCTCCGCCGCATCGAATCCCTCAACGACAGCCCGGCCCTCATCGACGCCCTCAAGGCCGCCGTCCTCGAAGCTCTCACGTAACCCGATGCAGGGCGGGCCCAAGCCCGTCTTCCCTGTCAACCAAATCGACACCCCAATTCGTGAGGTGTCAGGCCGCTTCCCCCTCGGCCCATCAACTCCAGATGGCGAAGCCCATCCCGACCCCGGTCCCGGCCGTCGAGCGGTAACACGGGAAGTACTCCAGCGACCGCAGCTGGAGGCCCTCCACCGTGGCCGCCGCCGCGATCCAGCTGCGGATCTCGCCGGTCCCCGAGCTCAGCCGCTCGGGCGGCAGGCTGCAGATCGCCTCCGCGTCTCGCGCCTGCAGCGCCTCGATGAAGCGCCGATCGAGCTCCTCGTCGATCACGAAGTGGCTCAGCCCGCCCGACCCGACGACGGCCACCCGCTCCTCGCCCGGCCAGCAGGCGATGGCAGCGGCCACCGCCTGGCCCAGCTGCCAGCAGCGGCGCGGCGTCGGCTGGTTCGGCGCGTACAGCGTGTTGATGACCACCGGCAGCAGCGGCACCGGCCGAGGGCTCATGATCCGCCCCACCACGAAGCCGAAGGCGTGCCCCATGCCTATTCCTTCATCCAGCTCCCGCGCCTGGGCGATGTCGAAGCCCGCCTCTACGAGCTGTTCGATGACGTGCTTGCCCAGGGCCGACGGCACCGCATACCACGTATCTTCCGGGCCGTACGCCCAACCCGAGGCGCGCGCCGCCTCGTCGGCCGCTCGGGAGAACATCTGCGGCATGTTCAGGATGCGCTCGCCCCAGTAGACCATCAGCGCAGGCCGGTATTCGCGCGGGAAGATTTCCCCCTGGTCGTCGCCGAACACCACCACCACGTCCGGGCGCGCCTCCTCGAACGCCTGCCGCAGCCGGGTCATCGCTTCCTGGGCAGCCCGATGGCGCGCCTGCTGGCGAGCCGGCCCCAGCTCCTCGACCAGCCGCGGATCGGCGTTCGCCAGCAGCCGGGCGTAGGTCACCTGCTTGCCCTGGTGGTCGAACAGCCACGGGCTGCCCGTATCGCGCTGGCCGTGTCGCGGCCAGGTCTCCGGCCCGGTGCTCAGCTGCGGCGTGTGCGAGGTGCCGAGACCGAGCACGATGCGCGCCATCGCACAGCATCGTACAGCAGCAAGGGCCGGCTGACGGTAGGATCTGTCCACGGCCCCCAGCAGTCAATCGCAACGCCCGCGCATCGCGCTAGACGTGATGGGCGGCGACAACGCTCCCACCGCCACCCTCGCGGCGGCCAGGACCATCCAGGCCAGCGGCCGGGCCGACCTGCTGCTGGTGGGCCCGGAGTCCACCGTTGCCGGCCAGGGCTTCGACTACGTGGCCGCCACCGAGGTGGTGGCCATGGATGACAAACCCGGGCGCATCATGCGCGAGAAGCCGGATTCGTCCATGAGAATTGCCGTCCAGCAGGTCCTCGACGGTAAGGCCGGTGGCGCCGTGAGCGCCGGCAACACCGGGGCGCTGATGGCCATCGGCCTGTTCACGCTGGGCCGCCTGCCGGGCATCGATCGGCCCGCGCTGGGCGGTGTCTTCCCCACCCGCGAGGGCCGCACGCTGCTGATCGACGCCGGCGCCAACGCCGACGTGAAGCCTGCCTACCTGCAGCAGTTCGCCATCATGGGCAGCGTCTACATGGAGCGCATCTTCGGGGTGCCCAATCCCCGCGTCGGTCTGCTCAACGTCGGCCACGAAAAGGGCAAGGGCAACCAGGTCACCCAGGAGGCCTACGGACTGATCAAAGCCAGTGGTCTGAACTTCGCCGGCAACATCGAGGGCAAGGACGTGCCCGAAGGGGCCGTGGACGTGGTGGTGTGCGACGGCTTCACCGGCAACGTCATCGCCAAGCTCAGCGAAGGCTTGGCCGGCGTGCTGGGCGGCTGGATCCGCGAGGAGATCCGCAAAGAGAGGCTGGCCCCCATCGGCGCGCTGCTGCTCAAACCGGCCTTTGACCGCGTTCGGAAGCGGCTGGCCTACGCCGATTACGGCGGCTGCGCCCCGCTGTTCGGCCTGAACGGGCTGGTGGTGAAAGCCCACGGTCGCGCCGACGCGAACGCCCTGGAATACGCTATCGGACTCGCCGCCCAGGCCGTCGAGCAAGACCTCGTTGGCCGCCTCAACGAGGCTCTAGCGGGGATCGCCGAACGGTAATGGCGGCGCTGCTCATCCGTCCGCTGGCCTGGGCGCACGGACGAACAGCGCGCTGGCTTCGGCCAGGACCTGTCCACCGGCGTCCTGCACCTGAGCTTCGGTTTCAAGACGGCTGCCTCGATCGCGAGTGATCCAGCCGCGCAGCAGCAGCTCCTGGCTGGTCCGGACCGGGCGGCGGTAGCGCACCTCCAGCCGGCCGGTGTAATACATCTCCGTCTTCTGCGCCGCCGCCCAGGCCATAGCTTCGTCCAGCAGCACCGTCACCAGGCCGCCGTGCATGACTCCGTCCCAGCCCTGGTGCTCCGCCGCGGGCGTGAATCGCGCCGCCACGCCGCCGTCGGGATGGAGCTCGAAGTCGAGGTGCAGGCCAATAGGGTTGCCGGGACCGCAGCCGAAGCAGCCCTGGTTGGCCAGCGGAGCGACTAGCGGCATCGGCTACGATTCATTCCCAATGATCCTAAGCGACCGCTCCATCCGCGAGGAGATCGAAGCCGGCCGCATAGGCATCGATCCGTACGATCCGGCGCTGGTTCAGCCGGCCAGCGTCGACGTCCGCCTCGATAACAAATTCCTGGTCTTTCGCAACTCCAAGCGCGCTTTCATCGACGTGAAGCAGCCCGCAGACGACCTGATGGAGCTGATCGAGGTCGGCCGCGAAGAGCCGATGTTCCTGCACCCCGGCGAATTCATGCTGGGCAGCACGGTCGAGTCGGTGCGCATGCCGGAAGACATCGTAGCCCGGCTCGAAGGCCGCAGCTCGCTGGGCCGGCTGGGCATCGTCATCCACTCAACAGCCGGATTTATCGACCCCGGCTTCGAGGGCCACGTGACGCTCGAGATCAGCAACCTGGCCAACCTGCCGATCGCGGTCTATCCGGGCATGCGCATCGGCCAGCTGTCGTTCATCAAGATGACCACCCCTGCCGACCGTCCTTACGGCAGTCAGCGCGGCAGCAAATACAGCGGACAGCAGCTTCCTACAGCCAGCCGGCTGTACATGGACTTCCAGACAGAGTCCAGGTAGGTCCTTCGGCTCAGCCGGCCCACATGCCCGCCGCGTCCTCCGAAGAAGCGCCCCCCAACACCGCCAGAAAGGCCTGGCCGTAGCGCTCCAGCTTGGCGTCGCCGATGCCCCGCACGGCGCGCATGTCAATGAGGCTGCTTGGCCGGCGCGCGGCGAGCTCCGATAGCGTCAGGTCGGTGAACACGACGTAGGGCGGTACGCCCTGGCGGTCGGCCAGGAGCCGGCGCAGCGACCGCAGCCGCTCGAACAGCTCTCCGCCTCGAACCGCCGCCTCTGCGCCGGAGCGCTGCCCTCCGCGGCGAGCGCGGGGCCGTGTATAGCGGCCAAGACGAGCGCCGTCGGGCGGATTGACTCGCTCCCGGCACAAGGCCCTGCCGGCTTCGGTCATCGTCAGGAACGTGAACTGGTCGCGCTCAACCAGCTCCAGGTAGCCCTGGACCACCAGCTGGTCGATCCAGCTGCGTACCGCCACCTCCCCGTCGTGCGCCAGCAGGCCGAAGACGCTCAGCTCGTCATGGCGGTGGCGCTGGATCATCTCCGACGCGCGGCCGAGGAGCACCTGGGCAACGTGTGCCGGGCCGAACCGCCCGCCGGTGCGCCATACCGCCGAGATGATCTTCTGCGCCGTCACCAACGCCTCCTGCGATTCGAGCTGCTGGGTTTCGCCGAGGCACACGTCGCACGCCCCGCAGCTCTCGCTCGCTTGCTCGCCGGGGAGCGCCGGGTAGCGCTGGCCGAAGTGCTCGGTGAGGATGCGATGGCGGCACACCGGGGCAACGGCGAACTGGCCAATCTCCCGCAGCTGCCGCTCCAGGGCCCGCTGCCGTTCAGGTTGAAGCGGCCCATCGGCCGTCGCCAGGAAGCGATGCTTCACCAGATCGGCGCCGCTGAACAGCAGCACGCATTCGGCGGGCAATCCGTCGCGACCGGCGCGCCCCGCCTCCTGCTGGTAGTTCTCGATGCTCTTGGGCGAGCTGGCGTGCACCACGTAGCGGACGTTGGAGCGATCGATTCCCATGCCGAAGGCGATCGTGGCCACCACCACTTCCAGCCGCTCGGCCACGAAGTCCGACTGCACCGCTCGACGCTTGGCGCCGGGCAGGCCAGCGTGATAGGCCGCGCAGCTGACGCCGTGACGGGCGGCTCCTTCGGCCAGCTGCTCGACGTCCCGGCGAGTCTGACCGTAGACGATGCCGCCTTCGCCGGCGTGGCGGCGGATGACCTGCAGGACCTGGGCGAGCATGTCGTGGCGTGGAAGCGCACGATACGTCAGGTTGGGACGGTCCACGTGGCCGATCAGCCGCCGCGGCCCGCGCAAGCCCAGCTGCGCGCAGATGTCCTCCTGCACCTGAGGCGTCGCCGTGGCCGTAAGGGCCATGCGCGGCACCTCGGGCGCCTGGTCCAGCACCGAGCGGAGCTGGCGGTATTCCGGACGGAAGTCGTGCCCCCAGTGCGAGACACAGTGCGCCTCGTCGATGGCGAACAGCGCCAGCTCGGACCGCAGACCCGCCGCCAGGTCGCCGATCATGAGCCGCTCAGGGCTGACGTACAGCACCTGGAGCTCGCCGGCGGACGCCTGGCGCCGGATCGAACGGCGCTCGCTCTCCTCGACCTGGCTGTGCAGCGCGGCGGCCCGCAGGCCGGCCTGCCGGGCCGCCGCGACCTGATCGTCCATCAGCGAGATCAGCGGGGAAACTACCAGCACCAATCCCCGGCCGCAGGCCGCCGGTGTCTGGTAACACAGGCTCTTCCCCCCACCGGTAGGCAGCACCAGCAGGCAGTCACAGGCGGACATGACCGCCGTCACCGCCTCTTCCTGCAGAGGCCGGAAGCTATCGTAGCCCCAGTGGTGGCGCAGCGCTTCGAGCGGTGTCAGCTGCGGCTGCGCCATGTGCCCCTGAATAGTAGTGGGAGGCGCGCGCGTCGGGGCGCCTCAGCTTGCCAACGGCAAACGAATGGCGAAGATGCTTCCACCTTCCGCCGGCGAGACGACGTCGATCGTCCCCTTGTGGGCTTCCACGATCTTCTTGGCGATGGCCAGGCCCAGACCGGCGCCACCCTTCTCCCTCGAGCGCGACTGCTCCGCCCGGTAGAAGCGATCGAACAGGTGCTCGCGGTCGGCCGGGCTGATGCCCGGTCCGTTGTCGGCAACGGACACCTGGACGGTGGAGTCATAGCGCTGCACCGCGAAGTTGATGTGCGCCTCCCGCGGCGTGTACTTGATGGCGTTGTCGGCCAGGTTCAGCAGCACCTGCCGCATCCGGTCGACGTCCACCTCCACCCACGCCCCCTCGCCGCTGCGCAAGTTCACCTCCCGCTCCGGCGCCAGGGCCTTGGTCTGCTCGTACACGTCCTCCACCAGCCGCGAGAGGTCGACTCGCCGCAGCCTCAGGTCGTCGCCAGCGTCGAGCCGAGCCAGCGACACCAGGTCGCGCACCAGGCCGGTCATGCGGTCCACCTCGCCGCGCATGGTGTCCAGGATGCGATCGAGCGTCGCGGCATCGTTCTTGGCGCCCTTCTTGAGCACGTCGATGTAGCCGGCCAGCGAGGTCAACGGGGTCCGTAGCTCGTGCGAGGCATCGGCGGCGAACTGCCGCTGCCGGTGCCAGCTCTCCTCCAGCTTCTGCGCCATGTAGTTGAATGACTCCTGCAGCTGGTGGAGCTCCGTGGTCGGCTGGTCCACGTCAATACGCTGCGCCAGGTCGCCCTCACCGAGGCGGCGGTACTTGGCGGCAATGTCTCGCAGAGGCCGCAGCTTCGCGCGGGTGATGAAAATCACCACCAGGCTGGTGACCAGCAGCGTCGAGCCAAAGCCGATGGCCAGGATCCTCAGAAAGCCGCTCAACGTTGCGTCCACCGGCTCGAGTGAGGTCGACAGCACCAGCGCGCCGCTGCGAGTCCCCAAAGGGAGCGGCCGGTAGAGCAGCAGGAAGCGCTGCCCGTTGACGTTGACCTTGGTGACGTCCTCCTGCTTGCCTCTGCTCAAGCCGCGGAGCTGGGCAATCAACGCTTCCGGCAGCGATTGCTGGGCCGCCTGCCGAGACTGGGCCAGCAGCTGGGCGTTGGGGCCCAGGACGAACACGCCCACGCCCGTGGCGGCGGGACGCTCGGTGATCTGGCTGGTCAACGCCCTCAAATCGGCCACGGTCCGCTCCTGTTCGGCCAGCCGCTGCAGCGGCAGCGCCTGGGCGCGCAGCAGCGTCAGGGCCTGACCCGTCAGGTACGTGTCCAACGCCGCGTACAGGAAGCCCGCCAGCAGCAGCAGCACCAGGGCGATTCCTCCGCCGTACCACACCGCCAGACGGACCGCCAGGCTTCTCATCGGCTCAGCCGCCGGCCCCCTTCAGCGCCGCCGGCGAGAGCAGGGGCCGGGAGACCCTCGTCAGCGCTCGGCAGCATCATCTCGGAGGATGTAGCCGGCTCCTCGCACGGTCTGCAGGAGCTTTGGCGGGATGTCTTCCAGCTTCTCGCGCAGGTAGCGGACGTAGACCTCCACGATGTTGGAGTCACCGTCGAAGTCGTAGCCCCACACGCGCTCGATGATCGACTCCTTGCTCAGCACCTGGCGGGGATTGAACATGAACAGCTTGAGGAGGTCGTACTCGCGCGGAGTCAGCTCGATCGGCCTGCCGTCGCGCCGCACTTCGTGCGTATCCTGGTCCAACGTGACGCCGGCCACGTTGAGAACCTGCTGGCGGGTGCTGCCGCGGCGGCGCAGCACCGCCCGAATGCGTGCGATGAGCTCCTCGAAGCGAAACGGCTTGATGACGTAATCGTCTGCCCCATGGTCCAGGCCCCGCACGCGATCCTGCAGCTCGTCTCGCGCGGTGAGCATGATGATGCCGGCGTCGCTCTGACCGCGGATGCGCTTGCACACCTCCATGCCATCCATACCAGGCAGCATCACGTCGAGCACGATGACGTCAGGCGCGTACTCCCGCGCTAGCGCCAGGGCCTTCATGCCATCGTTCGCGGTCCTGACCTCGAAGCCTTCGTAGCCCAAGCCCAATTTGATGAAGTCCACGATGCTGGGCTCATCGTCGACCACCAGCGCCTTGAGACGCGGCTCAGCGCGATCCACCGTCACCTGTTCCACGAGGATAGGCTATGGGCCGGCGCTGAGAAAACGCTGAAGAAGCGCTGAGAGGCGGCCGAGAAGCGCTGAGAAGCGGAACGGTTGCCTAGGCGGTGCGGGGAACGCCGCTCGTCTCAGCCTGTGAGCTGGCCACAGCCGGCGCCTCCTCATGGTGGCGGGTCAGCGCCAAGCCGGCGGCGGTGCCGATCACCAGCACCATCTGGACGATGGTCGTCTCCCAGGTTGGGAACACGCCGAAGAAGTCCATGCTCGGCAGGAAGCCCGGCGTATGCGCCTGCAGCTTGCCGGCCACCTGCAGCGAATGCACTCCCATGCCCGAGAACTTGAAGGCCAGGAAGAACACCAGCACGCTGGTCAGCAGGAAGAAGGGCCGAATGGGAATACGCACGCCGACGGCGAGCATCAGCGTGGCCACGACGGCCAGCCCGGCGGCTCCGGCGCCTAGCCCGAGCAGCAGATCCGAGGTATTGATAGCCGGCGCGATACCCACGTAGAACAGCACGGTCTCTGCTCCCTCGCGCAGCACCGCCAGGAAGGCGATGGCCGCCAGGGATAGCAGGCTGTTGGTAGCCAGCGCCCGGCTGGTCTGGTGCGAGATGTAACGGTTCCAGGTGCTGACGTTCGACTTGCTGTGCAGCCAGAACATCATCCACACCAGCATGCAGGCCGCGACCAGGCCGGTCACGCCTTCCAGCAGCTCTCGGTTCGAGCCGCCCGCCTTGGCAAAGGCCACGTTGACGATGACGGCGATGACGACGCTCAGCGCCAAGCCGGCGCCGCCTCCCATCCACACCCAGGTCTGCTTGGCGCCATTGCCGGAGCGTTTGAGGAAGGCCAGCAGGGCGGCAAACACCAGCAGCGCCTCGAACCCTTCGCGCAGCAGGATGATGGCTGCGTCAAAAACGCCGTACTGCACCGTGGGGCCGGCAAAGGCGCTCAGGCTCGTTTGCATGTCGCCGATCACGGCCGCGGCCTGAGAGAGCGCGGGGGGCGTCGACGTCAGGTAGCCGTAGGCCTGGGCCATCTCATTCTCGGTTCGGGTGTACGTTTCCGGCGCCTTGGTGGCAACCGTCCCTTCGACCTCGGGCCAGCCGGCGATGAACGCCTTGATCTGGGCCGCGGCGCCGGCCGCGTCGTTGGCCGCGATGCGCTGCTGCGCCGTATCGAGGTACCGCAGCTGTCCGGACATGCCGTTCGGGACCGCGGTTGGCTCGGCTGCCGCTGCTCCCCCTGCGGCCGAGCTGTAACGGGTGACAAACGTATTGGTGCTGGCTTGCAGCGCATCGAGGGCGGTGTCGATACGAGCGGGGTCGGCTGGCTGCGCGGTGAAGGCAGCCTTGCTGTCAGTCATGCCCGCCTCGATCTGGCGATAGAGATCGCGATCCTGCGTACGCACGGCTCGTTCGATGGTGGGCCAGCCCTGCTCGAACGCGTCGTATTCGCTCGCGGACTGCGCCACGTTTCCAGCGTGCAGCTGGCTCAGCGCCGCATCGACGTGCGCGCTCAGGGCCTTGACGTCCTGGGCGGCAGTCGTGGACTGCGCCAGGGCCGCCATGGGCGCCCCCAGAATGACGACAGAGATCAGCGCCAGCGCCGCGAACACTCGAACCGACATGCCCAAACCACCTGTTGTATTCCCGAGGGCCTTGCGTAAGCCCCGGCTTACCCGTGGTTTTAGGCTAACCTAACTTTTAACGTTCGTCAAGACTGCGCCCGTCGGGGGAATCGGGCGTGACGAAAATGGCATCGGCCACGGCCCGGCCGAGCGAATGCTGCTCGCCATCGTCTTCGACCTCTATCAGCGTGGGCCCCTCGAATGGCACGTGCTCGAGCAGGCGCACGCCGGTACCCGGCTTGAGGTTCCGCTGCTCGATGTAGGCCATGAGATCGACGTTGCTTTCGGCGTCCTCGAGCACGCGCACGATGTGGTATCGGCCGGGCCGATCCACCTGTGATAGGGCCGTGCCGCGGGGCTGCGCCATGGACCCGGTTCCCGGGATTGGGTTGCCGTGCGGACAGGTATCAGGATTGCCTAGAAGAGCCATCAGCCGGGCTTCGACTTTGGGTGAGATGATGTGCTCAAACTTGTGCGCCTCGGCATGGGCTTCGACCCAGCTGAGCCCCAGGATGTCGGTCAGCAGCCGTTCGGACAGGGCATGGCGGCGGACCAGGGATTCGGCCACGTCGCGACCGCGAACGGTGAGCCGTACCTCTTTGCGCTCGTTCACCGCGATGAGGTCCTCGCGGACCATTCTGCGCAGCGTCTCGGTGACGGTTGGCACAGCCGTGTGCATGCGCTCAGCCAGGCGAGCGCTGATGACCTTGAGGCCGTTCTGCTCCATCAGGTAGATCTGGTCGAGATAGTCCTCGACGACCTCGGTAGGCATGCCGCTCTACGCCTATCCTAGCAATGTTGTCTGTGGCTTTGGGAGCCCGCTTGTCAGGCCGCGGCGACTGCTTCCCGGAGCGCCTCGACCACCAGGTTGCCCATTTCGTCGGTTGGCACCTGCTTGGTTCCGGGAGCGACGATATCGACCGTTCGATAACCGCTGTCCAGCACCCGCTGAACGGCCGTCTCGATGGTCTCCGCCGCGTCCGGACGGTTGAGCGACAGGCGCAGCATCAGCGCCGAGCTGAGGATGGTGGCCAGCGGATTGGCGATGCCTTTGCCGGCGATGTCCGGGGCCGAGCCGTGGATCGGCTCGTACAGCCCGAACTTGCCGGTGCCCAGGCTGGCCGATGGCAGCAAGCCCATCGATCCGGTGAGCTGCGACGCCTCGTCCGTGAGGATGTCGCCGAACATGTTCTCGGTGACGATTACGTCGAACTGTCGGGGATCGCGAATGAGCTGCATCGAGCAGTTGTCCACCAGCATGTTGCCGTACTCGACGTCGGGATAGCGCTTCGCCACCGCGGTCGCGACCTGGCGCCACAGGCGTGACGTGGACAGCACGTTGGCTTTGTCTACCGAGGTGACCTTCTTGCGCCGCTCCCGTGCCAGTTTGAAGGCAGTGTCGACGATGCGCTCGATCTCGGGCTGCGAGTACGCCATGGTGTCCACCGCTTTGGTGACGCCATTGGGAGCCTTGAAAATTTTGCTCGGCTTGCCGAAATAAAGGCCGCCGGTCAGCTCGCGGACGACAAGCAGATCGGTGCCCTCCAGCACTTCCTGCCGGATGGGTGAGGCGCCAATGAGTGTTGAGTTGACCTTGACCGGGCGTAGGTTGGCGTACAGCTTGAAGCCAAAGCGCAGCCTGAACAGCGCCTGCTCCGGCCGTACGGTAGCTTCGGGATCGTCCCACTTCGGTCCGCCTACGGCGCCCAACAGGATGGCGTCGCACTTCTCGCACATCGCGAAGTCGCTATCGGTGATGGCCACGCCGTACTGATCGATGGCCGCGCCGCCGATGACGGCACGCTCGAAGGTCAAGTTCAGCTCGTGCTGCTGGTCGACGGCCTGAAGCACCTTGACGGCTTCGGCGCAGACTTCCGGACCAATTCCGTCCCCGGCAAGAACAGCGATTTTGGGCATGACAGAGAGCATACGGTAAGCGTCGGCGATCGCGAACGGATCTGTTAGCACTCCTATTGACAGACTGCTAACAGATGTGATATTGATAGATATGCAAGCAACTTCCTTTGATGAGGAGGCAATAGGGTAAGACAATGGCGACCATGCATCTCGAACCGTTCCGCGATTTCGTATCCCTGCGTGAAGCGATGAACAGCCTGTTGGAGGACAGCTTCGTGCGCCCCTTCACGGCGTTGAGCCAACTTCAAGCTGGCGGGGCCCGCGCGTTCCCGGTCGACATCTACCAAACGGAAAACGAGCTCGTCGTTCGAGCGTCCGTGCCGGGTCTCCAGCCCGAAGACATCAACATCTCCGTGCTCAACGGCGTCTTGATGTTGCGCGGCGAGCACAAGCTCCAGGAGGCCAACGGCCAGGGCCAGTACCTGCGGCAGGAGATCCCTTACGGCGCGTTCGAGCGCTCCTTCGAGCTGCCTTTCCAGGTTCAAGCCGATAAGGCCCAGGCTCACTTCGAGCACGGCATCCTGACCATCCGCCTGCCCAAGGCGGAGGAAGCCAAGCCGAAGCAGATCAAGGTCAACGTTCAGAGCGCCATCGAAGGCCAGACAGCCTCGAAGTAAGCTCGATGGCGGCCGCCGCAAGAACACCGCGGCGGCCGCCACCCCTGTCCAGGCTTCTTAGCGAATCCTGGCGAACACGTCGTCGCCTTGCAGGCGGACGTCGTACGTGCGGCGGGGCTCCGTCTTCAGCTTTTGCAGCGGCCGGCCATCCAGCCGGGAGCGCAACGCCCGCGCATGCTGCGCCTCACGCACCACCTGGCCGCTTTCGACGTCGAACTGGCTCTCGTGCAGCGGGCAGGTCACGGTTTTGCCTTCGAGCCTGCCCTGGTGGAGCAGGCTGCCCATGTGGCCGCAATGATCGGTCATCACGAAGATCGTCCCGTCGACGTTGGCCATCAGCACCGGCTGGCCTTCGACGGTGGCCGGTTTCATCTGACCCGGCTGCACCTCGGATCGGCTGCCGACCCGTTCCCAGTATCCCTCGAGGTAGCGACCGGTATGGGGCTCGAGCTGCGTAATGACCGGCGGCGCTGAGGGATCGGTCCAGCGGAAGCGGGTAATGGACCCCTTGGCAGGATCGGGCTCGTGGGCCGAATCTCGCGTGAGCGGCCGGCCGAGATAACCCATGCGCAGGATCTTGATCGGATCCCCGTGGCTGACGCAGACCACGCTCTGTCCGGGGTAGCGCTCGATCAGGCGAAACATCAGCCGCTGCATGCGGGCGAACACCTGGGCCACGGTCTCGTCGCCGGAGGTCGAATCGTAGTAGTCGGGGTGACGAGGCATGCTGGCCCAGCGCTCGCCCTGGTAATGCGTCTTGATTTCGAGCAGCAGCCTGCTCTCGACAACCGGCACCCGAGGGTGCAGCCGAGCTATGACCCGCGCGGTCTGCTTCGCTCGCAGCATCGGGCTGGTGTAGATGGCCGCCAGCGGCTCCTCGAGCAGCGCCTGGGCAGTGATGTCTGCGTCCTTCACGCCCTGCTCGCTCAACCGAAACCGCGGCAGCCGCGCGTAGAACACGTTGTCCGGGTTGTGGACGTCGGCGTGCCGGACGAACAGAATGTCGGTTGTTGGCACCAGCTCCCAATTTTACGGGGCCCAAGCGGGGCTGCTCGAACGATAGACTGCCCAGAATGGCTGCTTCTCACACGCGCGAGGTCGTGCGTGAGATCGCTGCCAGCATCGAGGCGGCCGGGATGCCCGGCGACGCCCGGCCGGTGGTGGCCGCCATCTCGGGCGGCGCCGACTCCGTGTGCCTGCTGCATGCCCTGGTCGAGCTGGGCTACCGGCCACGTGTGGCGCACCTCGACCACGGCATTCGGGCCGAGGCCGCCGACGACGCTGCGTTCGTCCGCGATCTGGCGTCCTCGCTGGGGTTGGAATGCGTCCTCGATCGCGGCGATGCGCCGGCCTACGCGAAGCGTCGGCGGCTGTCATTGGAAGCCGCCGCGCGCGAGCTGCGCTACGCCTTCTTGAGTGAGGCGTCGCAGGGCCACGAAGGACTGTTCCTGGCGCACACCGCCGACGACCAGATCGAGACGTTCCTGCTGCGGCTCATCCGCGGCGCCGGGGCGGCCGGGCTCAGCGCTATGCGACCCATCGAGGAGCGACGCGACCTGGGACTTCTGCTGTGCCGCCCGATGCTGAGCCTATGGCGCACCGACGTGGAACGCTATCTCCGGTCGCGACAGGTCAGCTGGCGCGAGGATGCCAGCAATCGGGACCGGCGTTTCCTGCGCAACCGAGTTCGCCACGAGCTCCTGCCGCTGCTCCTGAGCATGAATCCGGGCATCAAGCACGTGCTGCTGCGCGAGGCGGCCACCCTTGGGCAGCAGCATCAGCACGTCGAGGCCGAGCTCCTGCGCCAGCTTGGCCTCCAGGGCCGGCAGATCGCCGCGGCGCTGCGCGGCGAAGCCGTCGTGCTGCGTGGAGGCCGGAGGCTCGACTCCCGCCGCCTGTGGACAGACCTGCTAGGCGAGTCGCCCACGGAGCTGCCTCCTAAGTTCGACGTCGAGCTGCCGGTGCCGGGTGTGGCCGAGGTGCCGGACGTTGGAACCGTAGAAGCCGACCTGCTGCAGCTTCAGGCGCCAGCCCGGGCACCACACGGAAGCGGAAGCGATCGGTCGACTGAGATCATTGACGCGGCCGCGGTCAGCGGCGGGCTGCGAGTGCGCAGCTGGAAGCCCGGGGATCGGTTCATTCCGCTGGGCATGAAGGACCCCAGGAAGCTGCAGGACTTTTTCGTCGACTCCCACGTTCCACGCAGCCAGCGGGGCCGTATTCCGCTTGTCGTCGACGCGGGTAGTATTGTCTGGGTTGCCGGCATGCGAATGGACGAGCGTTTCAAAATAGCGCCGACCACGCGCACAGCCATCCGACTCCGATTTGTTCCCGTGGATGGCGGCTCCTGACCGGCAGCATTCGCGAGATCCTCATCAGTGAGGCAGCGCTGCGCGCTCGGGTAGCCGAGCTGGGGCGCCAGATCGCCGAGGATTACGTGGGCCGCCAGCCGCTCCTCATCGGCGTTCTCAAGGGCGGGGCGATGTTCCTGATGGACCTGATTCGAGCGATCGACCTGCCGCTGGAGATCGACTTCATGGCCGTATCCAGCTATGGCCAGGCCACCGAGTCCAGCGGCGTGGTACGCATCCTCAAGGACCTCGACGGTCCCATCGAGGGCCGCGACATCATCCTCGTGGAGGACATCATCGACAGCGGCCTGACCATCGCCTACGTGCTGGACATGTTGCGCCGGCGCGGCCCGGCCTCGCTCAAAATATGCGCTTTGCTGGTGAAGACCAAGGCCGCCGAAGCCGGATTGAAGGCGGACTACGTCGGCTTCACCATTCCCAATGAGTTCGTGGTCGGGTACGGGCTGGACTACGACGAGTGCTATCGCAACCTGCCGTACGTAGGCGTCCTGAGCGCCTGACGAAGCGTCGCCCGCGCTTGATTCCACCGAATAGGCTAGGACAGCTCCCGGCCAAGCAAGCGAGCAAGGCCGAGTGATATAATGCCCGAAAGGTAAAGAGGGTCCCGTACCAGCGTTACCGCCAGCCCCTGCAGAGAGTGATCAATGGACACAAAGTGGCTTCGAAACAGCTTCGTATACCTCATCATCATGGTCGCCATCCTGGCGGTCTTCTTCACCATCTTTCAGCAGCCGGGCAAAGAAAAGACTGTTCCGCTCACCGACCTTTACCAGACCGTCGTCAACGACGCCAAGAACGGCAACAAGGACACCGTCACCATTGCCGGCAACAAGGTCGTCGTCAAGTCTCCTGAGGGCACCCGCAGCGCCTGGATAGGCGATCGCACCGACGTCCTCCAGCAGCTGCACGACCGCGGCGTCCAGGACAACCAGGTATCGATTGAGTTCCAGGCGCCCAGCCAGTGGGGCAACTGGCTCGGCCTGCTGGGGTCGTTCCTGCCGCTCATCATCTTCGGCGGCCTGCTGCTCTTCATGATGCGGCAAGCCCAAGGCACGAACAACCAGGCGCTGTCCTTCGGAAAGAGCCGCGCGCGCATGTTCCTGGGCAATAAGCCCACGGTTACCTTCGTGGACGTCGCCGGCGTAGACGAAGCCAAGCAGGAGCTGGCCGAGGTCGTCGAGTTCCTCAAGTACCCGGACAAGTTCGCTGCGCTTGGCGCGCGCATCCCCCGCGGCGTGCTCCTGGTTGGGCCTCCGGGCACCGGCAAGACGCTGCTGTCGCGCGCCGTAGCTGGTGAAGCCGGTGTCCCGTTCTTCAGCATCTCGGGCTCGGAATTCGTGGAGATGTTCGTCGGCGTCGGCGCTTCGCGCGTGCGCGACCTCTTCGATCAGGCTAAGCGCAACTCGCCCTGCATCGTCTTCGTCGACGAGATCGACGCCGTCGGCCGCCAGCGCGGCGCCGGCCTGGGCGGCAGCCACGACGAGCGCGAGCAGACCCTCAACCAGATTCTGGTCGAGATGGACGGCTTCGACACCAATACCAACGTCATCGTCATCGCCGCCACCAACCGTCCCGACGTGCTCGACCCAGCCCTGCTGCGGCCCGGCCGCTTCGACCGTCAGGTGGTGCTGGATCGCCCCGACATCAAGGGCCGCCGGGCCATCCTGGAAGTGCACGCCAAGGGCAAGCCGCTGGACAAGACGGTGAGCCTTGACACGCTGGCCAAGCAGACGCCCGGCTTCTCCGGCGCCGACCTGAGCAACCTGGTCAACGAAGCCGCCATTCTCGCGGCGCGGCGCAACAAGAAGGCCATCTACATGCCGGAGATGGAAGAAGCCATCGATCGCGTCGTGGCCGGACCGGAGCGCAAGAGCCGCATCATCTCCGAGAAGGAGAAGGCCATCACGGCCTATCACGAGGTAGGCCACGCGCTCGTGGCGCGGGCATTGCCGAACTGCGACCCCGTGCACAAGCTCTCGATTGTGGCCCGCGGCATGATGGGCGGCTACACCCGCTTCCTGCCGGTCGAGGACCGCTACCTGTGGACCAAGAGCCAGTTCGAGGACAACCTGGGCTCACTGTTGGGCGGCCACACGGCCGAGGAGATCATCTTCGGCGAAAGCACCACCGGCCCCTCCAATGACATCGAGCGCGCCACGCACATCGCCCGGCGCATGGTCACCGAGTACGGCATGAGCGCCAAGATCGGCCCCATCGCCCTGGGACACAAGGAGGAGCTGGTATTCCTGGGCAGGGAGATCGGCGAGCAGCGCAACTACAGCGAAGCCACCGCTCAGGACATCGACTCCGAGGTGAGGCGCATCGTCGAGCACGCCCATGACGTGGCCCGCGAGATCTTGACTCGCAACCGCGACAAGCTGGTACGTATCGCCGAACGGCTGATCAAGGATGAGACCATCGAGGGGCAGCTGTTCGAGAACCTGTTCAATGGCGACGGCATAGCGCCCGACATCGAGGAAACGCCGGAGCAGCCCGAGCAGCCAGCGGCCGATACTGGCATCGCGGCCAGCGCTTCCGAACCCGAGGCCGCGCCGCAGATAAAGCCCGACCTGCCTCCTCGCCCTCAGCTTGGAGGCGCACCCGCCTAAGCGGCCCATCGTCGGCCTGCTAACCGATTTCGGTCAGCAGGACCATTACGTGGGCGTGGTCAAGGCCGTGCTTGCCGGCATAGTGCCGCAGGCCCTGGTCATCGACGTCACGCATGAGGTGCCCCCGCAGGACCTCCTGGCCGGCCAACGGCTGCTGCGAGCCAGCCAGCCTTACTTCCCGGCGGGAACGATCTTCCTGGCCATTGTCGACCCGGGTGTCGGGAGCCGGCGCAGGGGCATGGCCCTGAGCCACGGCGGGCAGATCTTCGTCGGCCCCGACAACGGCCTATTTACCCCCTGGACCACGGGGGAATGGCTAGCCGTCGAGCTGACAGCGTCACACTACCAGCTACCCAGCGTCTCATCCACGTTTCACGGCCGAGACATCTTCGCACCGGCAGCAGCCTACCTCGCCACTGGGGTGCCCCTGCTCGAGCTGGGACCCGAGCTGCACGATCCCGTCCGGCTGCTGCCTCCCAGTCCCCTGCTGAGGAGTGATGGGACAATCGAGGGGGAGCTTGTCTACGTGGATCACTTCGGCAACCTGATTTCCAACATCGCCCGCGTCACGGGCGGCAGCATCCGCTTTCGCGATCTGAATCTGCCGCTGAGGCACACCTATGCCGAGACCGGCCCCAACGAGCTCCTGGCGCTGGTCGGCAGCGAGGGCGAGGTGGAGATTGCGCAGCGTGACGGCAGCGCCGCCGCCAGTCTGGGCGCTCGACTTGGCGAGCGGCTGATCTGGATCCCTCCGCCGGCATGAGCGATCCGACGTTCGACATTCCCGCGTCGGTGCTGGCCGGAGAGACCGCCGACGTGTATTTCCGGCGCACCCTCCGAATCCTGCAGGCCGAAAGCAGGAACCCGATCGTGACCATGGAGATCTTTCCGCGCGAAGACGGCATCTTGTGCGGACGAGCCGAAGTACGCCAGCTGCTTTCAACCGCCGGCTTCGCCGGCGAGCTGTGGTCCCTTGACGAAGCGGAGCCGTTCACTGCCAAGGAGACGGTGATGCGCATCATCGGCCCCTATCAGAGCTTCGGCTTGTACGAGACCGCAATCCTCGGCATCTTGGCAAGCTGCAGCGGTTGGGCCAGCGCCGCCAGCCGCTGCGTCCGGGTCGCTCGCGGCATCCCGGTGGTCAGCTTCGGCGCGCGACACGTCCATCCGAAGGTGGCCGACGTCATGGACTACGCAGCCATCGTCGGCGGCTGCGCTACCGGATCGACACCGGCCGGATCGCAGCTGCACGACCTGGAGCCCTCCGGCACCATGCCCCACGCGCTGATCCTGGTCATGGGCGACACGGTGGCCGCGGCCCAGGCGTTCGACCGGCATATCGATCCGGGCGTCATGCGAACCGTGCTGGTAGACACGTTCCGTGATGAGATCGAGGAGAGCCTGCGCGTTGCCGGCGCGCTTGGCGAGCACCTTTGGGGAGTGCGCGTGGACACGCCCTCCGAGCGCGGCGGCGTCACTCCCGAACTGGTGATCGAGCTGCGCGCCAAGCTGGATCTGGCCGGCTACGGGCACGTCCGGATCTTCGTCAGCAGCGGGCTCGACCCTGACAAGATCGAGCGTTTCCTGGAGCGCGGCGCGCCTATCGACGGCTTTGGCGTCGGCAGCTACATCTCCGGTGCCCGCCCCATCGACTTCACCGGCGACCTTCGTGAGATCGATGGCCGGCCGGTCGCCAAGCGGGGACGGCTCCCCGGTCGCTCGGGCAGCACCCGACTCAAGCGGGTACTGTAGCCCGGCACACCGGGCCATCGAAGACGCTACGCCTTGGGCGCTGTCCCCTTCCGCTGCACCAGCCTCAGCGTTTCCCGCTCGATAGCGTCGACCGTTACCCCATACTTGGCCAGGAGCTGGGCCGGGGAGCCATGTTCCACGAAGTGGTCGGGAAGGCCTACACGAGCGATTTTCACGCTGCTCAGCCCGCGGTCCGTAAGCAGCTCCAGCACCGCGCTGCCGAAGCCTCCCGCCAGCACATGCTCCTCCACGGTGACCACGCGACCGGTTCGGGCTGCCTGCTCGAGGATGAGGGTCTCATCCAACGGCTTGGCAAAGCGGGCGTTGATAACCGTCGCCTGAACGTCCTGTGCCTCCAGCTTGGCCGCGGCTTCCAGCGCCCAGTACACGCATGGACCGAATGCCACCAGCGTGACGTCGTCCCCATGGCGCAGCACCTCGGCTTTGCCCCGCGCTATTGGCTGGTGGAACGGCAGGGGCTCGTCCAAGCCATTGCCCCGGGGATAGCGGACCGCGACGGGATGCGGCTGCTGGGCAGCGTAGCGCAGCATCGGCGGCAGCTCCAGCTGATCCCTGGGCATCAGCACCTCGACGTTCGGCAGCATGCGCAGGAAGCCTACGTCGAATACGCCCTGGAAACCCACCCCGTCGTCGCCAACCAGTCCGGCCCGATCGATGCAGAACACCATGGGCAGGTCCTGGGTGGCTACGTCGTGGATCACCTGGTCGTAGGCACGCTGCAGGAAGGTCGAGTAGATGGCCACCAGCGGGCGCAGGCCCTTCGTGGCCAGGCCAGCGGCGAAACACACGGCATGCTGCTCGGCGATGCCCACGTCGAAGAAGCGCTCGGGAAACTGGCGTGCGAACTGCGTCAGCCCAGTGTTGTCGCACATGGCCGCGGTGATCGCCACAACGCGCGGATCCTCTCGGGCGATCTCGACGGCCGTGCTGCCGAATACGCTGGTGTAGCTCGGCGCCGCCGGCTTGGGGTTGACCACGACCTCGCCATCCGGGCCGACGGCCGTGGGCTTCTTGGCCGCGCTGACGCCGTGATAGGTCGTCGGATCCTTCTCGGCCGGCTCGTAGCCCTTGCCTTTCACCGTGCGAACGTGCAGGAAGACCGGCACCTCGGCGTGCTTGGCGCGCTCCAACGCCCAGCGCAGCGTGGGGATGTCGTGGCCGTCGATGGGCCCCATGTACACGAAACCCAGCTCTTCCCAGATGTTGCCCGGGAGCACGACCTGGCGCAGCGACTTCTTCATGCGCTTAGCCAGGTTGAAGGCTCGTTCGCCCAGCGGCAGCCTCAGCATCACCCGTTCCACGTCGCGCTTCGTGTGCAGGTACATGGGGTCGGAGGTGATGCGGTAGAGGTGCTGCGAGATGGCCCCCACGTTGGGCGAGATGCTCATGCCGTTGTCGTTCAAGACCACGATCAGCGGCGATCTGAGCGTGCCGGCGTTATTGAGGCCCTCGTAAGCCAGCCCGCCGGTTAGCGCCCCGTCGCCGACCACTGCCACCACTGAGTATTTCTTGCCCAGCAGATCACGCGCCTTGGCCATACCCAAGGCCGCCGACACTGCCGTGCTGGCGTGGCCCGTGCCGAACGTGTCGTACTCGCTCTCACTGCGCAGCGGGAAGCCACTGATGCCTCCGAACTTCTTGACCGTGTCGAGCATCGGTCGCCGCCCGGTAAGCATCTTGTGCGGATAGCACTGATGACCCACGTCCCAGATCAGCTGATCGTGTGGAGCGTCGAACACCAGGTGCAGGGCAATAGTCAGCTCAACCGCGCCCAGGCTTGGTGCGAAGTGCCCGCCGATTTGCAGGATCGTGTCCAGGATCTCCTGCCGGATCTCGGCGGCAAGCTCGGTGAGCTGCTCGTCGGTGAGTTTCCGGAGGTCGGCTGGGGAAGCGATGGTGTCGAGCAGCATGGTCGTAATTCTATCTCCGTATGAAAAGGCGCTTCCTTGCTATCGAAGCAGCTGGTCGCTCTCCGGCTGTGGGGATGGGCCGCCCGCCGACCGCTGGCGGACCAGGGAGCCAGCGGCGGAGGCGCCCAACAAAAGCGCGGCAAACACGTACAGCGTCATCCGCGTGCCTAGCGCGGGGATGAGCAAGAACACGGCCAAGAAGGTCCCTGCCAAGCTGCCGATCGTGGTCAGCCCGAAGACCATCCCGGCCGCGCTGCCAGAGTCCGACACGCCGCTCACCCTCAGCCGAATGGCAAACGGGTTGACGCTGCCAAGCAGCACCGTGGGAACAGCGAACAGCGCCAGGCAGCCGGCGACCGTGCCGGCGAACAGCCCTTGGGGCAGAGTGGCCGTTGCCGACAGCAAGCCTCCCAGCACCGGTGTCGCCAGCAATCCCACCAGCGCCATAGCCAACGCCGCCACCACGTTGACAGTGAGGAACAACGACCAGCGGGGGTACCTGTCCGCGACCCTTCCGCCGAGCCAGTAGCCGGCCGTCAGGTAGGTCAGTATCAGGCCGATGAGGATCGCCCAGCTGTAGAGCGACGTACCGAAGAACGGCGCCAGCAGCCGCGAAGCTGCCATTTCCAACGCAAGGGAGGCCATCCCCGCCACGACCACGATGGCCAGCAGCATCACCGCCTCAGGGCCGCCATGCGGCTACGTTGAGGGCGCATTGCCGGTGAGCTGGTTGAGCTGCTCCAGATCCTGCTGCACCTGCTTGATCTCGCGACCGTACGCCTCGAAATCGCCGGACTTCAGCGCATCCTGCGCGCGCAGGTAGTGGTCGTTGGCGTCCTTCGTCAGCTGTGCGATCTGAGGCGGGACGTTAGGGATCACGCTAGCTGCCGGAACCGGCCTCGAAGAGCTGGAGGCGGATGCCGTAGTGGCGCCGGCGGGCGGCGTAACCACGGTCGCGCCGGATGCCGAAGGGCTGGGTGACGTCGAGACGGCGGACGGCGGCGGCAGCGAGCTCACGACCTCAGTGGGACTCGTCGGAGCGTTTGAGAACAGCTGCTTGAGCGAATCGTCCAGGGTCTCGGTCATGGCGATCCTGTTGCCATTGGCCACGATGACACGCTTCAGCTCAGGCAGCGGACTGCTCTGAGCCTGCAGGTACAGTGGCTCTACGTACAGGAACGAGGCGCCGATGGGGATGACCAGCAGGTTACCGCGAAGGACGTGCGATCCCTGCTGGTTCCACAGGGTGAGCTGCCCCGAGATCGAGGGGTTCTGATCGATTAGCGATTCGATCTGCAGCGGGCCGTAGATCAGTTTGTCCTTGGGCAGCTTGTAGTTCAACAGCTTGCCGTAATCCTCGCCGTCCGACCTGGCCACGACCCACGAGATCATGTTGCTGCGCGAGCTCGGCGTGAAGGGCAGCAGCAGCAGGAACTCGTCCCGACTCTCCCCGGGGAGGCGCATGAGCACGTAGTACGGCTCGATGCTCTGCTGTGCGGACGTCGCCGTCTGGTTATTGCCCTGAGCAAAGCGTTCCTCAGGCAGCGCCCATACGTCCTCGCGGTTGTAGAACACCTGGGGGTCAGTCATGTGATAAGTGCGGTACTGGCTCATCTGCGCCAGGAACATGTCCTCGGGATAGCGGATGTGGGACCGCAGCCCGGCCGGCATGTCGCTCAGGGGATGGAACAGCGCCGGAAAGATCTTCTGATAGGTCTGAACCAGCGGATCGCTGGGATCGGCCACGTAGTAGGTCGTGCTGCCGTCGTAGGCATTGACGACGATCTTCACCGAGTTCCGGATGTAGTTGTAATTGCCGCTGGGCTGGCTGTAGGGGTAGCGATCGCTGGTGGTGTAGGCATCCTGCAGCCAGTACAGATTGCCGCCGTCGACCACCAGGTAGGGGTCACGGTCGTAGGACAGGAAGGGGGCAATGGCCCCCAGGCGCGTTTGGATCCGGCGGTTGAACAGCAGCTGACTTTCACCGTTGAGCGCCGGGCTGATGACAATGTTCAAATCGCCGAAGCGCCATGCAAAGGCCAGCCGTTTGAGCAGCGAGTCGACCTGCACTCCGCTTTTACCCTGGTAGGTCGAGAAGACATTGTCGTCGCCCTTGGGGTAATCGAATTCCTTCTGGCTGGTATCGACTACGACCCAGTTACCCGTCTGCATCCCGTAGTAGATTTCCGGCCGGTTGATCGGCACCGGACCCTGCGGCGGCAGATCCCGCACGATCAGGTTTGGCAGGCCCTCCGACGTCACGTCCGCCACCGGGCTCATGGCCACGCCGTAACCATGGGTGTACTGCAGATGGAGGTTGACCCAGGTCTGGGCGTTCGCCGGCAGTCGGGTGGTGTCCAGCTCACGACCGCCCAGCATCACCTGCTGGTACTGGTTGTCGATGACGTAGCGATCGACCACGATGGTGGGGAAGACGTAATACTGCCGGATTGATTGAATCTGGTTGTAGGTCGTCTGCAGCGGGCGGTAGTCCAGCAGGCGAATGTTTTTGATGGTGGCCTGTGAGCGCTGCACGTCGGCCTGGTTCACCTGGTCCTGGACGTTGAAGTCCTGCACGTCGATCTTGTCCAGGTTGAACGCATGGCGGGTGGCGTCGATGTTGTCCTGGATGTAGGGCCGCTCGAGATTGAGCTCGTTGGGCCGCACCTGGAACTGCTGGACGAACGCGGGAATGATTCCGCCCGCCACGATCTGCGCCACGAACCACAGCCCGACGGCTCCGGCCACGAGCCGCAGGGTTCGCACCATGGTGTTGCCCAGCAGCAGGATGGCCGCTGCCGCAGTGATGGCGATGAGCACCTTGAACGCCCCGTACTGTGCGTGCACGTCGGTGTAGCTGGCTCCCGCGGTCACCCCCCGATGAGAGAACAGCAGCTCGTAGATGCTCAGCTGATAGTTCCAGGCAACGATGCCCAGCAGGCCCGCCCCCAGGATCGATAGGTGGATGCCCGCGGGCCGTGACGTGCGCAGCTGGCGGAAGTCGGTCGTCAGGCCGTAGGCCACGGCGACGTTGACGAGCGTCAGCAGCAGGGCCCACAGACACCAGCCCTGGAGGTCCCGCAACAGCGGCAGGTCGAAGACGTAGAAGCCCACGTCCTTGTTCAGGAAGGGGTCGCTGACACCGAAGGAGCTGGCGTTGTTGAACTTCAGGATGGTGTCCCAGAAGCCGCCGCCGGCCGAGGCCATGATCAGCGTTTGCAGCGCGATGGCCAGACCCCACAGCAGGCGCGCCAGAGCCGGCGGAACCTGGATACCCGGAGCATCGGCCGGTGTCACCACCGGGGCTTTGTGCAGCCGGCGGGCCAGTAGCACGTTGAAGCTCACGAACAGCAGGAACACGGCGGCAAATGCCAGGAAGGTGTAGATCTGCGCCGTGATGCGGGTCACGTAGACGGACGTCAGGCCAAGGCTGCCGAACCACAGGTAGTTGGTGTAGATACCGTCGCCAATGCCCAGCAGCACCAGCACGACGATGAGCGCCAGACCAAAGCCGAAGATCTTGCCAAGCCAGGAGGGGGTATGGAAGTCGATGGGTGGCTCATTGCCGCCGCCCCGACCGAACAGGCGCTCGAAGTCTATGTCGATGCTGTCCCGGCCGCCGCGGCCGGGTCCACCATAGAACGACACTGTTCCCCTCCTTCGACGCTCCGCGAATGATATCTCGCGGGCCATAAACGGCGCCGGCTCGCTGTAAATGCATGTCGGGGCTCACCCATGGGTACGGACGCCCTTCGACCGCGGTTTCCGAACGGTGAGCGCCCCTGGCGCCGTTCGCCGACTAGAAGATACCCAGCGCCATGCCAGGATACGCTCGGTGTCTGACAAAGCTGGCGTCGTGGGCGCACTTGTTGCACGCCGCCGCCTCTTCGGCGCTCAGCAGCCCCTCGTTGACCAGGATCTCGAACTCTTGGGCCACATGCGTCTGCAGCATCTCCGGCCCATCGGTGCTGATGCTGAAGCGCACGCCGTATTCGATGAAGCGCCGCAGGATGTGCCGCATCTCCTCGAGGTTCGCCACGGCGTGGGTCTTGAGGTTGGACGTGGGGCAGATTTCCAGGACTACCCGCTGCTTCGCCAGCTCGTGCATCAACTGCTCGTCGCCGGCCGCCAGGATGCCGTGGCCTATGCGCGACGGGCGCAGGTGCTCCAGCACCTCCCACATCTCCCGCGGATCGCCCTCTTCGCCGCAGTGGATGGTGACGCCCAGCCCAGCCCGCCGGCAGGCATCGATGGGGCGGCCGTAGTCGCGGTAACGGAAGTCTGGATGCCGGGGTCCGGCAATGTCGACGCCGATGATTCCGCGGGAGCGATAGGTGATGGCCTTGCGAGCGACGATTTCGTTCAGCTCCACGCTGAAGGTGCGATCCAGCATGAGGATCAGCCCGCATCGCACGGCAGGATACTCCAGCTCGGCTCGCTCCATGCCGCGGATCGCGCCCGCAATGATGTGGTCGAGGTCGCGCTCGCCGCCGCGGTTGCGCTTCATCGGATTGAAGCGCAGCTCCATGGTGGTGATGTTGCACTTGCGGTAGCCGCCGCCGATGATCTGGTGCACGCTGTGCTCGATCGCTTCGGGACTGGACTGGATGAGCTCGGTCCAGTGGAACAGGGCCGCATAGTCGTCGAGGTTCTTGATGCGCCCATCATTGGGCACAGTGATGAGATCGACGAAGTCCCAGTAGTCCTTGGACGGCAGCCGGATGCCCTGATCGTGGGCGATGGTCCACATCACAGCCGGATCCACGCTGCCACCGACGTGGACGTGCAGCTCGGCCAGAGGGCCGAGCGCTGACGCCTTGAAGTCCGGCTGTGTCAATGCTGCGGGCTCACTCCACCAAGTGTGACGCGGCTCACGGGATGACCTTGAGGCCGAACCGATCCGGTTCGGTGAACTTGCCCTGGTACAGCTTCGCTGACAGCGCCGAGAACACGTCATTGGGCCGGCTGGGATCCAGCACGAAGCGCGCGCAGGCAGCCGCCGCAAGGTCCGCCAGCTGCAAACCCGAGAAGTTGTCGCTGGCCGGCCGAAAGTCGAGCCGGGGCAGGCGGCTCCTGAACTCGCTGGCAGCATGGTAATAGGATCCGCCCTCGAGCTGCTCCTCCCACACCTGGGCGAAGATGCGATCCTCACGCTTGCCATGTGTCTGCACGATCACGGCGGCGCCGTCATGGCGATCGGTCAGCAGGTATACGAGCCGCTCCATGACGAAGGGCAGGGTGAACGAATAGGCGCTGCGCCGGAACCTGCCGTACTCTCGCATGTGCATCTCCTTGTTCAGACAGGCGGAAACCAATGTCAGCGGCAGCGACGCCAGCAGCTCCGTCAGCTGCTGACTGAAGGCGCGGCGCCTGTCGCGAGCGATGAGGTCACGAAACGGCCCCTGCTGCTTGGCGATGTCACGCGAGTCGAGCCGCACGTCGGGGCTGCCAAGGACGCTGTGCTTGAACTGCTTGACCTGGCGGTCGATCCTGGTCGCATATTCCCGCTCCAGGCAGATCACGGCCCCAACCGCGAACACGGGGTACTCGGTGTTGACCGTGCGCAGGCCAGGGTCGCCTGATTCGTCTACGAACACGGCGTACATGCCCGAAGATAATGGTAGGCGGCTAGGACTCGCGAAAGAGATGGACGACAAGGCCTTGTACGGACTGCAGCAGGAGCTGTCGGAGCTTCAGGTGTCGCTCGTTCGCAAGCGCAGCGAAGTTTCGAACCTGACGGTGGGCTACACCCGCGCCGAAGACGGCATTGGGCCGATTCCGGCCGAGCCGCTCAAACGCAACTTGATGTCCGCCCGATCCGAGCTCGTCCGCATGGAGCGGCGGCTGGCCGAGATCGAGGCGCTGCTGGCCGAAGCCCGTGCACGAGACGGCGCATAGGTCGCTGCCTTGCCACCTCTGCGGACCTCAAGGTGCAGCCGGCTAGAGGTCAGTCTGCGGGCGAGCTACGAGGAGACGCTTCGCTCGATGCTCGGCATGCCACGCTGGGACGGGGCCCTCAATACGCCTGCTTGTCGCTGAAGATGATGGAGATCGTCTTGAGCATGATCTTCAGGTCCAGCACCGGCGACCAGTTCTCGACGTACCACAGGTCGTACTGCGTGCGCTCTTCGATGGAGGTGTTGCCGCGCAGGCCATTGACCTGGGCCCAGCCCGTGATGCCCGACTTCTCAGCGTGGCGCTCCATATAGCGCGGGATGCGGCTGCTGAACTCCTGCACGAACACCGGCCGCTCCGGGCGGGGTCCAACCACGCTCATGTGCCCGAGCAGCACGTTCACGAACTGTGGGAACTCGTCGAACGACACGCGCCGCAGGAACGCGCCCAAGCGGGTCTTGCGCTGATCCTGAGGATGTGCCCACACCGGACCGGTGCGGGCCTCGGCATCCTCGACCATCGAACGGAACTTGATGCACGGGAACACCTTCCCGTCCTTGCCCACGCGCTCCTGGATGTAGAACACCGGACCGGGCGAATCGATTTTCACCAGCAGCGCGATCAGCAGCAGGATGGGTGAAACGAACACCAGCACGAACGTGCTGACCGCGACATCCATCGCCCGCTTGATGATGACGTTGTTGCCGCGCAGCCGGCTCTGGCGCAGGGCCACCAGCGGCAAGCCGTTGAGGTCGTCGATGCCGGCGTCCTGGGTGATCATCTGCACCACGTCTGGGAAGACCCTGACCTCGACGTTGGTGCCGTCCAGCAGGTCCATGATGTCCAGCACGGCGTCGGAGCTGGAGTGCCTGAGGGCCACGATCACCTCGTCCACGCGGTTGCTCTGCACCACCGAAGCGACCTCGCTCAGGCTGCCCACGATTGGCACCCCTGAGACGGCCCCGCGCAGCCCGCTCTCGTCCAAGAAGCCGATCACGTCGTAGCCCAGCTGGGGCGAGCGCCGAATTTTCTCCAGGACGACCTGCGCCGGCGCCCCGCTGCCAACAATCAGGATGCGCTTGTTCCCAATGCCGCGCTGGCGCAGCATCGACGCGATGAGCGACAGCAGCGCCCGACCAATGCTGACCAGCACCACGGATAGAAACCAGGCGTAGATGACCATCAAGCGCGACAGCTCGAGGATGCCGGTGAACGCGAACGACGCCACGGCAACCGCGAACAGGGTGCCCACGGACACACCACCGACGACACGAATGAACTCGTCGACCGGGCTGAGACTGCGGCGGTGCGAGTAGAGCCGGTTCATGGCGAACGCCGCAAGGAAGCAGCTGACAATGACCAACGCCGATCCGTACTGGACGAAGCGCGACGGCAGCCGCAGGAAGGGGATGATGTCCGTCTGGAAGCGCAGCTTGTAGGCGATGACGTACGCCGCCAGGATGGCCAGGCTGTCGATAATCAGCACCGCCAGGGTCTCGATGACGTCGAGCCGCGATCTGTTCACGGCGCCCCCATCCCCTCGGCCTTCGTCGCCAGCGGCGGCATGGCCGGGTGCCTCGGCTTGAAGAGGTTGACCGCCAGGGCTATCGAGCACCTGAGGGCGATGCCTAAGTAGATGACCCAGTTGACGACGAATGGCGTAGTCGAAGCGTAATGCTTGCGGTGAAAAATCACCATCGCGTCGTAAAAGGCGAGGATGGAGCGAACGCTCCGCTGCCTGCTGCTTTGTCCCTTGTAATGGACGATGACAACGGCGGGATTATAAAAAACCTTCCAACCCGCCTGCCTGATGCGGAATGCCCAGTCCAGATCCTCCCCGTACATGAAGAAGCTCTCGTCCAGCAGGCCGGCACGTTCGATAGCCTCCCAGCGCACCAGCATGGCCGCGCCGACGACGCAATCGATCTCGGACAGGGCGTCCTCGTCGAGAAAGGTGAGGTTATAGCGCGCGAATTCGCGGCTCCGTGGAAAGAGGCGGTCCAGCCCGAAGGCGTGATAAAAGGCGATGCGCGGATCCGGAAAGCTGCGCCGGCAGGCCAGGTCCAGAGCACCGTTGCCCATGATCAGCTTCGGCCCCACCACGCCCGCTTCGGGCGTGGCGTCCATGAACTCGATCAAGCGCTGCAGCGCTTGCGGCGGCACCACCGTGTCCGGGTTCAGCAGCATGCCATAGCGCGAGGGCCGCGCAGCCCTGAGGCCGCGGTTGTTGGCTGCGCCAAAGCCGTCATTGCTCGGGCTGACGATGACCCGCACCTCGGGGAACTCATCCTTCACCATGGCGGCGCTGCCGTCCGTGGAGCAGTTATCCACCACGATCGTCTCGATGCGATACGAGCACTGGCTGTCGCGCAGCGATTGCAGGCAGTTGCGCAGCAGGTCGCGCACGTTGTAGTTCACCACGACGATGGTGAGGTCGAGCGGCGTTTCGGGCGGACGCTCCTCCGACGGGCTCACGGCCGGTGCCAATCCGGTGGCCGGTTCCGAAGGCGCCACAGCCAGCCCGCCGGATAGCCCGCCATCTTGGCCACGTCGCCGGTTACGCGAATGGCCGGCAGCAGCGCCAGCATGCACAGCCACTGTCCGGGCGTAGCACCCCGGCCCAGGCGCAGCAGGCGGCGCAAGGGCTTGCGCAGGTACAGCGCCGTACCGGCGAGGGTGACGGCGCTGAGCTCGAAAACCGCCATGCGATGCCGCCTGACGTCAGGCAGCAGAAGACAAATCACGTTCGCGGCGAAATAGGCATAGGCCAGGTACCGCGCGGCATGGCGGCGACGCCACAGGTCGGCCTTGCCGTCCCCCCTGGCATAGCGAAAATACTGTCGAAAGAAGGCCAGCATGTTCGACCTCGGCCGAAAACGCACCCGCGCCGACGGCTCGTACGCCACCCGCAGCGAGGAGCCCGCCCGCAGATTGAGATCGAAGACGATGTCCTCGCAGTAGTCCAGCCATTCCGGATAGCCGCCCACTTCCTGCCAGGCAGCTTTGCGGAAGGCCACCGACCGGCTGGACGGCAGGAAGGTCCGCGGATCGATGTCACGCAGCTCGGGCAGGACAGTGGCGCCCATAGCGGTCTCGAACGGAGAGCGCGGGTCTGGCTCGAACGAACCTGCCACGACGTCGGCCCTGCCGCTGCGCAGAGGCTCCGTGATGAGGCGCAGCCAGCCGGGATTGATGCGCACGCCGGCATCGGTCACCGCAATGACTTCACAGCGCGCTTCGGCAATGCCCCGGTTGCGGCCCTGGGAGATGTTCGCACCCGGTGCCCGGATGAGCCGAATCTGGCGATGCTGCTCACTGACCCTTCGCACGGCTTCCACCGTCCCGTCGTGTGAGCCGCCGTCGACGACGATGATCTCATCGGCCGCCAGGTCCTGCGCCAGGAGCTCCTCCAGCAGCCCCGAAATAGTGCCCGCTTCATTCAGGACGGTGAGCACTACCGAGACCGGCGTGGAGCCGGACGTTTCGAAGGCTTCCTCGGCTCTCGCCAGCGGCTCAGCCACCAACGACGCGCTCGGCTGTGGCGTTTTGTGGCGGCGCCGCCGGCCGAGCCTGTGTCCCCTCGCTCCCCGTACCGGCTGACGGGCGCGATCCGCGGCCGGCTGCCGTTCGCCTGGACAGCAGCCGGTCCCAGATGGCCCACAAGCGCGGGCCCTGCAGCGGCCAGTCGTACGTGCGCAGCACCAGCTCGCGGGCGGCGGCGCCCAGTCGCTGGCGCTCGGCAGCATCGCCGGCCAGCTCCACCGCCGCCGCCGCGAAGCTCTGAGGCTCATCAGCGAGCAGCACGTGCTCGCCGGCCCGGACGTCCAGTCCTTCGGCGCCGATCGTCGTCGACACCACCCCCAGGCCCATGGACATGGCCTCCAGCAGCTTGAAGCGCGATCCGCCCCCAGCTCGCACGGGAATGAGATAGACCGCGGCACGAGCCAGCAGCGGCCGTATGTCCGCGGGGCTGGCCGCCACCTCGATGCCGTCGCGGCCATGCAGTTGCCGGATGGCCGAGACCGGTTCGCGGCCAGCCAGCGTAAGCTGGGCGTCGGGCAGCGAGCGGCGAATGAGCGGCCAGATCCGCGAGCTCAGCCAGGTCATGGCATCGACGTTGGGACGGAAGTCGAGCGTGCCGGTGAAGACGAAGCTGTGCCGGCGCGGCGGCTCAGTCGCCGGGCTGAACAGGGCCGCGTCGACCGCGTTCGGCACAACGTCGATGGTCAGCCGCCGATCGAGATCGAGGAGCGCTCGGCGATCGTCCTCAGAAACGGCGATGACCGCGTCGCTGGCACGGCACGCCAGCCGCTCATAACGCCTGAGCTTCAACCATTGCAGCAGCGAGTACGCCGCTCCGACGGCATTGCCTCGACGCAGATCGACCTGGAAGGTGCGCTTCTGGAGCATCCACTCGGCGTTGTGGCAGTCGAGCACGTGCGATCCGGGAGCACCGCTGAGGAACTGGGCCATCTCGATGGCTTCGGCCTGCACGAGGTCGGCCTCGGCCTCGCGGCTGGCGGACGCCAGCTCGTCCGAGCTGAGGCGGCGGCCCATGTCGGGCGTCGGCGACAGCGCGGTTTGCAGAGCTCGAGCAGCCATGGTCCTGTGCGGAGCAGGGAACGTCCGAACCTCAGATACCCATTCGCGCAGGGCTTCTGCCTGCCGCTGCTCATCTGGCGCGCGAACGAAGCCATAGATGGCGACCTCATGGCGCTGCGCCGCCAGCCTGGCCACGTTCAGATTGCGGATAGCCGCGCCCTGATGCGGCGGGAAGGGCATCTGCGGCGTGAGGAACAGGATCCGGCTCATCGGTGGCTACCGCGCAGTTTAGCCGTGTTAGCTGCCTGCTGCCCGCTCGTACACCGCCAGGGTTTCCACGGCGGTCCTCTCCCAGGAAAATTGCGCGGCGCGGGCCGGCCCCTGGTTGCGCAGGCTCGCGGACAGAGCCGCATCGCCGATCACCCGAGCCATGGCGTCCGCCAGCGCCTGCACGTCTTCCGGGTCCACCAGCAGGGCGGCGTCGCCAGCCACTTCGGGCAGCGACGACGAGCTGGCGGTCACGACCGGCGTCCCGCACGCCATCGCCTGCAGGACCGGCAAGCCGAAGCCTTCGTATAAGCTCGGGAAGGCCAGCAGCCGGGCGCCGTTATAGAGGTACGGCAGGTTTTCGGCGGTGATCTCCCGCTGCACGACTTCAGCTCCCAGCCGGCGGCGCTCGATCTCCTCGAACAGTGGCTCGGCTAACCAGCCGGGCGATCCGGCCAGCAGCAGCTTGCCCTCATAACCTCGCTCTCGCAGCAGGCCAAAAGCCGCCACGAGCCTAGGCAGGTTCTTGCGCGGCTCGAAGGTGCCGACGAACAGCACGTAGTCGCGCGGCAGCCCGTTCCGGTCGAGCCAGCCTTCGACCACCGAACGGTGCAGCGGTGTGAGTCCGGGGCCAGCGGCCTCATGCACGACGTCGATCTTCTCGGCCGGCACGTGCAGCAGCTCCATCAGGTCGGCCTTGGTAGCATGAGAGACGGCGATGATGCGGTCAGCGCTGCGCACGGCGCGGTCGATCTGCCCATTGAAGTAGGCGCGGCTGGCCGGCGTGAGGAGCTCCGGCCAGCGCAGGAACGCCAGGTCGTGCACCGTGATGACCGATCGGCAGCGCCGCCGAAACGGTGGAATGTAGTCCGGCGAGTGCAGCACGTCGATGGACCGCCAGCCGAGCTCCACCGGCAGCAGCGCCTGCTCCCAGCGGTGATGGCTGGGCGTCCACAAGCGGCCGCGACTGCTTCCCGCTGGCAGCCGATCCCACGGCGAAGCGCCGGCCTTACCGGCTTCCAGTATCAGCCAGCGGTGGGCCGCCGCCTGCGGCAGCCGGAGCAGGGCGTCGACCAGCCGCTCGGTGTAGACGGCGGTGCCTCCGCGGGTGTAGTGCGCGATACGGCAGTCCAGGGCAATGCGCATGCCGCTGTAGATTAGGCGATCCTGCCTATGGCGAAGTCCCTTTCCACCCGCACGCACTCCGAGCGGAGGTCATGACCCGTAATAGCCTCATGAGCGGCATCGTTATACTCAGCGCGGTTCCGAGCGGGAGTGTGACAATCCGCCCGACGAAAGGGCGCTCGGCCCGTGCAGTTCCATCCAAGGAGACATCGTGAGAAAGAGATTCCTCGCGCTGGCGGCGCTGCTGGCGATGTTCTTGAGCGTTATCCCGGCCGCGACGGCAACGTTTGCCGCTGGCCCAGACTACGACATCCCCAATGGCCACTTCTACACGCAGACGAACGGCGGACAGGGCGGCAACGGCTTCGCCATCACCGACGACGGCGGCGTGCCGATGTGGACCTGGTTTCAGCGCTACGGCGGAGTGAACCTGCTCGGTTATCCGAACACCGGCCGCTTTACGCTGGATGGCTTCGTGGTCCAGGGAACCCAGCGCGTCCTGCTGCAGTGGCATCCCGAAAGCCAGACCATGGCCTTCGTCAACATCTTCGACCGGCTGCACGACCAGGGGCTGGACAGCGTGCTCGAAGCGACCTACCAGATTCCTGCTCAGATCGACAACTCGGCCGCCGAGAAAGGCCTCACCTTCGATCAAATCAAGGCCATTCGCGAACCCTGGCTCAACTTCCCGAACACGGCCTTCAAGGATCACTACTTCGGCGATCCGTTCCATATCGATCACGACGGATTGCCCACGTCGCAGCTGAAGGATTATGGCCCCTTCATTTCCATTCGTCTGCAGCGCAAGGCCTTCCAGCTATGGAAGACGAACGGCCCTGCCGGGATCGTGGCCGGCCAGCTGACGGAAACCTTGGGCTCGGACATCGCCAAGCAGGTCAACTTCTACCCGGCCAGCGCCGCCCAGCCGTCGGCGCCGCCCAGCGGCACCACCAGCACGGCCTCGGCTGGCCCTGTAACGGGTACGCAGGGCTTGCAGTACGGGTTCGCGGCTGAGCTGGTGTCGGTACCCGCGGGTCCCGCCGTTTCGGCCACCAAGAACGCCGGCTTCGGCTGGATCAAGCAGCAGGTTCGCTGGGATGGCCTGCAGCCGGCACCCGGCGCGGCCATCAACTGGGGCGGTTTGGACGGGGCGGTGAACGCCGCCCAGGGTGCCGGGCTGAAGGTGCTGTTCAGCGTCGTGGCGGCGCCGGGCTGGGCCGCCAATCCCGGCTCGCATTTCCCCAAGAACCCGCAAGATCTGGCCAGCTTCATGACCCAGATGGCCACGCACTTCAAAGGGCGCGTCCAGGCGTACGAGATCTGGAACGAGGAGAATTTCGCTACCGAGGTCGGCCCCGGCAACATCAATGCCGGCCAGTACGTCGAGACGCTGAAGGTGGTCTATCCGGCCATCAAGGCGGTGGACCCGACCGTCGTCGTAGTGTCGGGCGCACCCACGCCCACAGGCGTGAATGACCCCAACATCGCCTTCCGCGACATCACCTATCTGCAGCAGATGTACGCCTACCAGGGCGGCGTGGTGAAGAACTACTTCGACGCGCTGGGCGCCCACAACGAGCCCTTCGGAAACCAGCCGCAGGAAACCGTCCAGAATCACACCGCGCCAGGCTATTCCACCGACGTGAGCTTCTTCTTCCGCCAGGTGGAGGATTACCGCAACCTGATGGTCCAGAATGGCGACGGCAACAAGGGCATCTGGGAAACTGAGATTGGTTACGATTCCAACCCTCAGGCTCCGGCCAGCTACTCCTACGCCCAGAGCATCAGCGAGCAGCAGCAGGCCGACTGGAGCGTCGCGCTATTCAACTACACCAAACAGAACTATCCGTGGATGGGCGTGATGTTCGTCTGGAACCTCAACTACCAGGCCGTCGTCCCGCAGTCCGACGAAAAGTGGGGCTTCGGCGTGCTCCGAGCGGACTACTCGCCTCGGCCGGCCTACTCGGCGCTGGCGGCGATGCCGAAATGAGGATAGGGGCTAGGGAATAGGGGTCAGAAGGGGCGGCCGGCTGGCCGCCCCTTCTCTACACTTGCGGGCGTGAAGACGGGTCCGCATCGTTGCGTGCGGCTCTTGGTCGTGCTCCTGCCCGTCCTGTGGTTGTTTGCCTCGGCACCGCTTCCGGCGCTCGCCCAGGCGGCTTCCGCGGGCGATTACGGCAGCCTCCAAAACGACAAATTCGTCATCCATAACCAGTCCACCGCCTTCCAGGTCCTGCCGGCCAGCCTGCAGGCGTGGGCGCAGATTGTTGCCACCGTCAAGCAGTTCCTGCCGGCGCTGAACGTTCCCGGCATCGAGCTGTTCGTCCGCGATACGGGCGACACTACGCGGCGGGCCGGCTTCTGCTACAGCAGCTGGACCGGCCAGTTGAGCTCCAAAGATCAGTGGCTCAAGGGCCCGGGCGGCACGCTGCAGTGGTACCAGTTCATGATCTTGCCGGCCAACAATCTCAACAACGGGCAGTTCTCCTACAGCGGCAACGTCTCGCACGGCCTGGCTTACACCCTCGATGCCGGCGGGCTGGACGTCCTGCTCGACAACTGCTCGAACCCCAAGCTGCTCGCCGCCCCGGCGCCGTCGCACCCCGATACCCGGCGATTGTGGGATCCCACGCCGCTCCTGCTGGTATCGGCCAGAGCCCCGTTTGCCGAGCCGGCGCCGGCCACGCCGGACTACGACATTCCCAATGGCCATTTCTATACCCAGGCCAACGGCCAAGGCGGCGCCGGGGGAAGCGGGTATTCCGTGCTGGACGACGACCAGGCCACGATGTGGTCGGAGTTTCAGCGCCTGGGCGGTGTAAGCGCCCTGGGCTATCCCATTTCCCAGCGTTACAGCTTGCCCGACGGTCTGACCTACCAGGCCTTCCAGAAAGCCATCTTGCAGTGGGATCCCACCGTCCGGACGGCGCGCTTCAGCAACATCTTCGATCAGCTCAGCGCCGCCGGTCGCGATTCGTGGCTCAGCGCCTTCAAGCAAACCCCGCCATCTCGGGACTGGTCGGCCGATCAAGGCCAACCGTGGGAGAAAGTGCTGGCCAACCACCTGGCAGTGCTGGACGCAAACCCGGCGATCAAAGCCGCCTACCAGGCGGACCCCTTTGCCGTCGACCATTTCGGCCTGCCCATGGGCTACAACGATTTCGGCCCCGTGGCAGTGCTGCGAGCGCAACGGGCCGTGTTCCAGCAGTGGAAGGTGGCCACCCAATTCGCCACCACCGGCCAGGTGCTGGTGGCGAACGGAGGCGACAACGCCAAGGATGCTGGCCTCATCCCCGCTTCGGCCGCGGTCCCTCAGCCCGCCCCACCACCCACGCTCACGCCCATCGAGGTCGGTCCCAGCGGCGCCCAGATGACGGATGCATCTTTGTCGCACGCCCTCGGCCAGTAACACCAGGCGAACGGGTGCCGGCGGGACACGAGGCGCTGCGCTCCACCGTGTGCGCCGCTTCCGTGAACGCTTCCGGCATCTGCCCCAGAGCCGCTAGCCTTCAGCCGTGATTTATGTGCTGTGCGCGGCTGCCGCCATCGTGGGCGCGCTCGGAGGGCATGCCCTCAAGCGGCAATCGTTTTTCTGGTCGGGCGGCTTACTCATCGGCGCCCTGGCGGCGGTTGCGTATGCCGCGGCGACAGCTGGAAGCCCGCTCGGCTTCAAGCTGTACTATGCGCTCGGCGCCTCCATGCTGCCCGGCTGGATCGGCATTGGCAGCCTGCAGGCCGTGTTCAGCCGCAAGCTCGTGCGCTGGCCGGCCATATTCGTGCTGCTGCTGTCCGCGGCGCAGATCGGCACGGTCCTGCCAGCCAGCGTCAACCCCGCCGGGTTGGCGGCGCTGAACGGCGGCAACGGCGCCGGCGTGCTGGTGATGGATGCCTGGGTGATACCCACGGTGCTGTTCAACACCTTCGGTCTCGGCTTCGCGGCCGTGGCGGCATTCTTCGCCTGGTGGCGGGCCTTTCGCCTTCAGGATGCGGGGCGGGCGGCGCTGGCCATAGGCCTATCCATCGTGGTCATCGGCATCCTAGGCCGGTCCGACGCCGTCTACAGGCTGCTGGAGCGAGCCGGGGCAGGCAGCTTTTTCATGCTCGCGGATGCGCTGACTTTTGGCCTCATCTGGCTTGGAGCCAGCATCACGCGTGAGCTGCCGTATCCGCTGGGGCGCATGCTGTTCGGCGTCCAAGCAGCGCGCCCAACCGACTGAGCCGCGCCCCGGGGGGAGGGTCTCTACCCTCAGTGCTCCTCGGGAGGACGAAGGCGGTTCTGGCGCAGGAACTCCTCGAGCGACCGCACCACCGTCTCCCCGCTGGGGAAATCGTCGATCCGGGCGGGCTCCGAGGGAGCCGTCTCGCTTCTTTCCTTGCGTTCGCGCTCAGCGATGTAGTCGCGCAGCTGCTCGTTGGAGCTCACAGCGTCGTTGACCTGCTCTTCGAAGCTTCGCGCGGCCGCGTCCAGCTCGCTCAGCTCGAAATCGAAGTTGAGGATGTCGCGCAGATGCCGCAGCAGCGACGCCACGATCTTGGGATTGGGCGTCGTGGGAATGTAGTGCGGCACGGCGGCCCACACCGAGATGGCCTTGAGGCCGTCCTGCACGCAGCGATCCAGCATGGCCCCCACGATACCGGTGGGCCCTTCGTAGCGCGAAAAGGTGATGTTCAGCTTGCCCATCCGCTCGCGCATGTCGGGGTCGTTGCTCGAGCCACTCAGGTTGACCGGCAGCGTATGAATCACGTCCGCGATCAGCGCCCCCGCCAGCACCACGTGCTTCACGCCGATGTCCTGCGCCAGCTGCGAGATGCCGGAGGTGAAGGTGCGCCATCTGAGGCTGGGCTCCTGCCCTACGAAGAGCACGAAGTCCTGCGATCGATCCGTCCCGCGGTGAAAGTAGAAGTCGTTGGCTGGCCAATCGAGGCGGCGGTTGAGCTGCTCGTCCAGCCGGACGCGCGGGCGGTTGACGGAGAAGTCGTAGAACTCCTCAGGATCGATGTCGGCGAACTTGCGCGCATGCCACTGCTCGATCAACAGCCGAACCGCCGTGGTTGCGCAGGAGGCGGCGTCGTTCCAGCCCGCAAAAGCAGCCACCAGGATCGGGCTGCGCAAATCCGGTCTCTCGATCAGCCGGACGTGCTCCATGCAGCTGAATGGTAGCTCAGCGCTCAGGGCGGTCTCACCCAAGGATGATGCTGAGGCTGAGCGAGAACCCATGCAGGCCGCTTGGCACGAATTGTGCGTGAGCGTCGTGAGCCTGTATTGGTGGCGAGGTGTATGGAGGGGCCGAGAGTCAGCGTGCTGGTCGTTGACGATGAGCCTCCGATAGTGGAGCTCATCCAGCGGACGCTGGAAAGCCTGGGTCTATCGGTGGATACCGCGGGCAGCGCGGAGCAGGCGCTCCTAAGAGCAGCAGACAGGAGGCCCGATCTGGTCGTTCTGGACCTGATGCTGCCCGGCGTGGACGGCGAGCAGCTCGGATCCGAGTTGCGACGGCTCTGTGGCGATGATCTACCGATCCTGCTGCTCTCGGCAAGCAAGGAGGTGAGATCGGCGGCGTATCGTCTGGGGGCCTATTCCGCCCTGGACAAACCGTTCGACCTCGAGCGCCTCGAGATCGAGGTATTGCGAGGCCTCACTTCGAGGCGAGAATCGGTGTATCCGCCGCTTGGAGCGTCCTCGGCCGCGGATGCAGCCTCCAGCGCCGAGCCGTCGCTGGACTGATACAACCGATCCGGCACTACACTCAAAGTGCCGTTGTCTTCGCTCACCCGCCGTCGATTCCTGGTAGGCTGCGCTGCCTCCGGGATAGCGCTGCTGTGCGGATCGCTGGCTGCCTGTGGCGGCCCTTCGGGGCCCGCATCCGACGTTCCCGAGGACACGCTGCGAGTAGCCTATCCGGCGCTGAATCCCAGCCTGGACCCGCACGACTGGCGCACGCCCGCCGGGCCGCGAACGTTCGCGCCGCTGTTCGACAGTCTCACCTTTGTGCAAGACGACGGCAAGCTGCGGCCATCCCTGGCGGTGTCCTGGTCGCAGCTCAGCTCCAGCAGCTGGCAATTCAAGCTCCGTGTGGCCGACGCCAAGTTCAGCAATGGCGAGCTGTTCGGCCCCGAATCCGTCAAGTTCAGCCTGGAGCGGCTGATGGATCCCTCCCGCAAGCTGGCTCTCGCCCCACTGGTATCCAGCATCGACCGCGTCGACATCGTGAATCCCTGGACCCTGAACCTGCTGCTCAAGGAGCCTGACCCGCTGCTACCCCGAAAGTTGAGCCTGGTGTACATGCTCCCACCCACCTACTTCGGACAGGTTGGCGAGGCAGGCTTCCTCCAGCAGCCGGTCGGCACCGGCTTCTGGCAGCTCGTGGAGTTCGACGCTCGACGCCTTGCCCGGTTCAACATGTTTCGGGACACCTGGCGAGCTGCGCGCGGAGCCGACCCCTCTCCGCTGCAGAAGCTCGAGCTGGCAGTGTTCGATTCGTCCGACCGCCGGGCTGAGGCCCTGACCAGCCTGCAGGTGGACGTGGCGTGCGAGCTCGAGGCGACCCAAGCGCAGGCCCTGGCGGGAGAGGGCTTCCTGGCGCAGACCAAGACCTTTCCTCAGGAAGCGCAGCAGGACCGGACGTGGCAGGCCGACGCCTTCGGCGCGGCGCTGCTGCAGCCGACTGACGTGCTTGCCGCGGATGCGAACGTCAAGGGCATCGCGTCACTTCCCAACGGCGCCTGGTGGTTCGACCGGGTGACGAAGACGCCCATGCAGCGTGTGGCCGTCGCCGGCGGCGCCTGAGAGACCTCTCTTCGAATCTCGAGCAGCCTGCCCGCGGGAAGCTCCTCGCACAAACCTTCTCTAGGACAGGGTTTGCGCCTCATCGCGGGAGACAAAGCGAGCGGCGATGCCGCCGCTCGCTTGGGCGAGGCGTCTTGCCTGCGACTCATTAGGGCCTATGGCAAAGACAGTTGGGCCCGAGCCCGACAGGAGCACGCGCTCTGCGCCGGCCGCGATCAGCCTCGACCGGCAAGCGCCGACGGCGGCCTGAAGACGCGCCGCCGCGGGTTCAAGGCTGTTGACCGGCGGTGGAAGCGCATCCCTTCGCGCGGCGGATGCCAGCCACTCACGGGTGAGCGATCCAGTGCCGTATTCGTCCGGCCGCAGATCCCCGAACACGGCCGCAGTCGAGAGCGGCACGCCAGGATTGACCAGTGTCAACCAGTACGGCGGCAGGTCCGACAGAGGCTGTACGCGCTCGCCGCGGCCCTCCACCAGGCAGGTGCCGCCGTACAGGAAGAAGGGCACATCCGAGCCCAGCTGGGCGGCCGCGGCATGGAGCTCATCTGGCGACAGTCTCCAACCACTGGCGGCGATGAGCCGCAGCGCCAGCGCGGCGTCACTGCTCCCGCCGCCCAGGCCTCCGCCCTCGGGAATGCGCTTGCGCAAAACGAAGTGCCCTGTGGCCTTCAGCAGTCGCGCGGCTTTCAACACCAGGTTGTCTGGCCCGGCCAGATTGGGCGCGTCGCAGTCGAGCGTGAGATCAGTCCCGGGCTCGAACGTCAGCTCGTCCGCCAGAGAGATGGTTTGCATGACGGACACGAGGTCGTGATAGCCGTCAGCCCGCCTGCCCAAGACCTCTAGCGTCAGGTTGATCTTGGCGTAGGCCCAACCACGCATCGGCGTTTCATGTTAGCTTAGGCTGACCGCACCCGCGGTCTGGGAGCGATGTAGAGGGATATGGACGACGTTACGCTGCGGACCGTGGAGGAGCTGGTACAGCTCCTGTCGGGCACGCCCATTGTCGAGCTCCAGCTGGACGATGGCGACCTGCACGTGTCCTTGCGCCGCTCGCCGCCGGTTGCCAGCAGTCCCGGCAGCGGCGTCGAGCACCTGCCGCCGCCACTCGACGACGACCTGGCCTACGTCTCCGCTCCACTGCTGGGCGTCTTCTACCGTTCACCCTCGCCGGGAGCGCCGCCATTCGTGCACGTAGGCGACCAGGTAGAGATAGGGCAGGTGATAGGATTGATCGAGGCCATGAAGATCTTCAATGAGATTCAGGCCGAAGTGAGCGGTAAGGTGCGAGCCGTCCTCGCCGAGGATGGCGCTTTTGTTGAAGCGGACCAGCGCCTCATCGCCATCGACACCCAGGCCAGCGAGGAACAGTCCGCTTGAAACCACGTTCCGCCCAGATTGCCGGCTGGGGGACGTACGTTCCCGAACGAGTTCTTACCAATGCCGACCTCGAGCGCATGGTGGATACGTCGGACGAGTGGATTACCACCCGCTCCGGCATTCGTGAGCGCCGCATCGCCGGCCCGGACGAGTCCACCTCCACGATGGGCATTCGCGCCGCCGAGAAGGCGCTGTGCCGAGCGGGCTTGAAGGGCAGCGACATCGACCTGGTCATCAGCGCTTCGGCTACTCCGGACTACATGTTCCCTGCCACCGGCTGCCTCATCCAGGACGCCATTGGCGCGAAGTGCGGCGCGTTCGACCTCGAGGCCGGCTGCAGCAGCTTCGTCTACGGCTTGGTGGTGGGCAGCCAAATGATTGCCGCCGGCGGCTATGAGAACGTGCTGCTGGTCGGCGCGGAAACGCTGTCTCGCTTCATGGATTACACGGATCGCTCCACCTGCGTGCTGTTCGGCGACGGAGCGGGCGCGGTGGTGCTGCGCGCCTGCGACGACGCCTACGGTGTGCAGGCCTTCGAGCTGGGGGCGGATGGCGCCGGTTGTGAGCTGATCATCCTGCCCGCCGGCGGCAGCGCCAGGCCCGCCACCGAGGAGACCGTCCGCGCGGGCGACCACTACGTGCACATGGCCGGCAATCAGGTGTTCAAATTCGCCACGATGACGCTCGGCTCATGTGCCGAGCGGGTGGCTAGCAAGGCCGGCTGGAAGCTGGACGAGATCGACGTCTTCATCCCGCACCAGGCCAACCTGCGCATCATCGAGGCCGCGCAGAAGCGTCTCGAGATGCCGATGGACAAGATCTTCGTGAACGTCGATCGCTACGGCAACACCTCCAGCGCCTCCGTTCCGCTGGCCATGGTCGAGGCCATCGACGCCGGGCTCATACGGAAGGATCAGAACATCGTGATGGTGGCTTTTGGGGTTGGTCTCACCTGGGCCGGCGTCGCCATGCGCTGGGGTGTGGACGTTTAGCTAGCCCCTGAGCTAGCGTCTGCGGCGGCCCAGGCCGCCGCTCTTTCACAGCGTTCCCTAAGCCGGCCTTCAGCGCTGGCTCAGCACGGATCCCTAGAGTCAGACTATGCACGCGGAGAAAGCACAGGTATTTCTTCTTAGCGTGTTCTTCACGCGTCACTCAACCGCGTTTTAACCCGTGGCAAGTAGGGTGTTGCCGGGAACGGAGGCTTGAAAGATGGATACACAACGACAGCTCATCAGCCATCTGCTGCGGCGGGCGGGTTTCGGCGCCAGTCCGGCCGAGCTCGACCAGTACGTGGCACTCGGCTATCAGGGCACTCTCGACCGGCTGCTGAATTTCGAGCAGGTTCCGGACAGCTACCCCGATTACACTCCCACGGACCTCGATCCCAAGGGCCGCCCTAAGCTGGAAGAGCTCCAGCTGTGGTGGGTCAACCGGCTGCTCACGACGCCTCGACCCCTCCAGGAGAAGATGACCCTGTTCTGGCATGGCCACTTCGCCACGGCGGACTCGAAGGTCCATGACGCCGTGTGGATGTACAACCAGAATCAGCTCTTCCGCCAGTCGGCGCTGGGCTCGTTCAGCACCCTGCTGTCGGGGGTCTCCAAGGACCCCGCCATGATGTTCTGGCTGGACTCCCAGACCAACCGCAAGGGCTCGCCCAATGAGAACTATGCGCGCGAAGTCATGGAGCTGTTCACCATGGGCATCGGCAATTACACCGAGCAGGATGTGAAGGAGGGCGCTCGGGCCCTTACCGGCTGGGCGCTGGACCGCGCCAGCGGCACCAGCCGCTTCGTCGCCCAGCGCTTCGACAACGGCGTTAAGAACTACCTGGGCCACTCGGGAAACCTGGGCCTCGACGACGTCGTCGGCATCCTCAGCGCTTCGCCCAATACGGCCAACTTCCTCGCCACCAAGCTGGCCCGATTCTTCATCTCGGACTCGCCGGATCCGGCGACCGTGGCGGCGATTGCGGGCACCTTCTCCAGCGCTAACGGCGACATGCGCCAGGTGATGCGAACCGTCCTGACCAGTCCGGCCTTCCAGGATCCCGGCTCGTTCATGAACAAGATCACCAGTCCGGTCGAGTACGTCATCACCAACATGCGGCTGCTGGGCATCACTTCGGCAGACAAAGCGGTACTCCAGGGCCTGCGTACCATGGGGCAGGAGCTGTTCAATCCCCCCAACGTGGCCGGCTGGCCGGGTGGGCGCTCGTGGCTCAATACGGACACGATCTTCGCCCGGCTCAACTTCGCCGATCGGCTGACCTCTGACCGGCGGACCGACGCGCCCTGGTACTTCGATCCCCAGGCGGTGCTGAATGGAGCGACCGACGCCGTTGGCCGCTTCGTCGAGCTGTTGACCGACGGCCTGCTGCCGGACTCCAACCGCCAGGCTCTGCAGGACTATTTCGCCGCGCCGGCGAAGGCAGCTGATTCCAAGCTGCGAGGCCTGCTGCACCTCATTCTCAGCACGCCAACGGCGCATCTCAGCTAGGAGACTCAGCCATGCTCATCACCCGACGAAGCTTCCTCAAGGGCGCGGCGCTCGTGGCCGCAAGCAGCTCGTTCGCCCCGAGCTTTCTCGCCCGGACCGCCCACGCGGCGCTGAGCGGTAATAACCGCCTGGTCGTGATACAGCTCAGCGGCGGCAACGACGGTGTCAACACGGTCATCCCGTACGGCACCCCGCAGTACGCCCAGTCACGCCCCACCCTGGCCATCCCGCAGGACCAGCTGCTGCCGCTCGACGCCAACGTTGGCCTGCATCCCAACCTGGCCAAGCTCAAGGCGCTGTACGACCAGAAGGCCGTGGCGGTGATCCAGGGCGTAGGCTACCCCAACCCCAACCGCTCCCACTTCCAGTCGATGCAGATCTGGCAGACGTCCTCTCCCGACAGCTCGCTCCAAACGGGCTGGCTCGGCCGGTATGACGAAGCCAATCTTCCGGGGCAGCGGCTCGGGGCCCTGAACTTCGGCGCGCTGCTGCCCAGGACGTTTTGGACCGAGCACACGGTGGTGCCCTCGATCGGCAACCTCAACGAGTATCAGTTCATGACCGATCCTCGGGCGCGCGAAGACAGCCAGGCGCAGATCGATACCATCAACAAGATCTTCAACACGCCAATCGGCCGTGACGTGCCCGACTTCTTCCGCCAGGCCGCCGTCGACGCATTTCAGACGGCCGCTGACTTGAAGTCGGCCGTGAACGGCACCAAGGCCACCGCGCAGTATCCAACCACCCCGCTGGGCCGGCAGCTGCAGCTGGTCGGCCAGCTCATCGGCAGCAGCCTGGGAACGCGCATCTACTACGTGTCTCTGGGTGGATTCGATACCCATTCAGGCGAGAAACGAGTGCACGACACCCTCATGAAGACTCTTGACGATGGCCTGGACGCCTTCGTCAAGGACCTGCAGGCGCAGGGCAACTTCGCCAGCACCACGGTGATGACCTTCTCGGAGTTCGGACGCAGGGTGCGCGAGAACGGCTCGGGAGGCACCGATCATGGGACGGCCGAGCCCATGTTCGTGCTGGGCGGCAGCGTGAACGGCGGGCTCTACGGCGCCTATCCCAGCATGAGCGACCTCGACGTTGGCGACCTCAAGTTCACCACCGATTTTCGGAGTGTCTACAGCAGCCTGGTGGGCGATTGGCTGGGCGCGGACCCGGCGCCCGTTGTGGGTGGCTCGTTCTCGCGGCTGCCGCTGTTTGCTGGCTCAGCGCTCGCCAACGCGGCCTAGCATCGCCCGGCGGCCTCTTCCTTGATAGCGTCCGGATCCGCGTCGTCCTACAATGCCAGTATGGGCTCCAAGGCCTCGGCCTCAGTCCCAGACAGTCAACGTGTCTCGGAGCTGCTTGGCGCGCGAGACCTGATAGCCGAGTGCGAGGAGATGCTGCGCGGGGAGCGCGAGCATCTCACCGGGATGGAAGACTACCTTCGCCAGCGTTTGGAGTACTGGCAGGCGAAGTACAGGCTGCTCGACCGCCGGCGCGGCGAGCGCCGGCTAGGCGAGCGTCGAAGCCCGGAGCGAGCCGGCGCCGGGCGCCGCTTGGGAGAGGACCGTCGCGCCGGCTGAGGCTGCGCCCCCGCGAGCGACGGGGCCACAAATGCGCTCAGCCGTGGAAATCCACCCTGCCGCCCAGCGTGAACTGTGGGTCCAAAAGGTGATAGCTGCCAGCCAGCAGGTGGCCGGTGTAGTCGGACTGGAACTGGGCCGGCGCGAGCCGGAGCAGATGAGAGCCCTGAGCATCCAGCGCGCGAATGGCAGCGTTCATCGTGGCGGTGCTCTTGGCAAACACTGCCCCTCCACCTGATCCGCTCTGAGTCCTGATGGGAACAGCCAGGTTCCGTCCATTGAGCGTCAGGTCTCGCTCGGTTTGAGCCAGCTTCGCTTGGCTGTAGCCCGCGCTCGAGGTCAGGATCCCGGGAACTGCCACACTCTCATCATCGGCCCCAGCGCGGCGGTACCGTAGTGCTCGAGTTAGGCAGTAAGCTGTTCTGTAAAGCAGCATCGAGCATGAGGCCCACCAACTTCCACTGGCCCGTAATCGTCGCGCCGCTCCTTGTGTTGGGCATCCTCGCGGCGTGCGAAGAGGAGGCGCCTGCGGCCCCGTCGGTGGCGGCAGGGCCGGCCCCAACGCTTGTCGCCAGCCCGCAGGCAACAGCGGAGGCAAGTCCTGCGCCCACCGCCACTCCGGTCGCGCTGAAGATCGCTCTTCTGCTGCCCGACTCCACTCTGGCCCGCTACGACGCCAAGGACCGGCCAGTCTTCGAATCAAAGATCAAGTCGCTCTGCGCGGACTGCGTAGTGTTGTACAGCAACGCGAATCAGGATGCGTCGCTGCAGCGAGCGCAGGCAGACGCGGCCATAGCCGGAGGAGCGTCGGCGCTGGTCATCGATCCGGTGAATCGGGACGCGGCGGCCGAAATCGCCGACAGGGCCAAGGCACAGAAGGTCCCCGTGGTGTCCTATGACCAGCTCATCAACGGCTCGGATGGCGTCGATTGCTACGTCAGCTACGACCCGGAGGAGGCTGGTAGGCTGCAGGGGTCGGCCCTCCTGGACAGCCTGGGCGGCGGCGCCAATCCGGCCGTGGTCATGATCGATGGTCCGGCAGGAGATGCGGCCGCGACGCTGCTGAAGCAGGGGGCGCACAGCGTCCTGGATGGGAAGGTTGCGGTGGCCAAGGAGTACGACACTGCCGGCTTTGATCCGGACGCGGCTCAGGGCGAGATGAGCCAGGCGCTGGCGGCCTTGAACAACAAGGTTGACGGCGTGTACGCGGCGACTGACGGCCTGGCCGGGGGCGCCATCGCAGCGCTGAAGACCGCCGGCGTAAAGCCGCCACGGCCGGTCACCGGGCGCGGCGCTGAGCTGGCGGCTATCCAACGCATCGTGGCCGGCGATCAGTACATGACCGTCTACCAGCCAATTCAACCCCAGGCGGAAGCTGCCGCCACGGTGGCCCTGACGCTGGCTAGGGCAGCCAGCGATGGGCCGGCTGCCGCGCAGGGCAAGGTAACGAACAACGGCAAGAAGGACGTGCCGTCAGTGCTGCTGCGGCCGGTGGCCGTTACCCGAGGCAGCATCGCCTCGACCGTGATCGCCGACGGCTACTGGGACAAGGATCAGATTTGCACGCCCGTCTTCGCCGATGCCTGTGCAGCGGCGGGGCTCAATTGAGGGCTGGCCCTACCGCAAGTCGTGCAACGCCGGCCCTCGCGGCCCGCGCCACACGTACGTGGCGCAAGCACCGCTCATCATGTTGTGCCGGGCTCTTGTGCCTCGCCGGGGCAGCGGTAAGCGAACAGGTGCGGGCGAGCCGCAAGGGCCTTTACCCCGTGCTCATCCGCTTCGGCCCAGGAGCTCGCGGGCGATTGTCAGCCGCTGAATCTCGGACGTGCCTTCATAAATCTGGAAGATTTTGGCGTCCCGCATCAGCTTCTCCACCGGGGCATCGCGCGAGTAGCCGGCGCCCCCGAAGATCTGGACGGCGTTCGTCGCCGCGCGCATGCACATGTCGCCGGCGAAGGCTTTGGCGCTGGCGGACTCCCTGGCGCTTGGCTGGCCGCGATCGTTGAGCCAGGCGGCGTGCATGGCCAGGTGCCGCGCCGCGGCGATGTCGATGGCCATGTCGGCCAGCATCATCTGCACCGCTTCGAAGCTGGCGATAGGCTGGCCGAACGCCATCCGCTCCCTGGCGTAGCCCAGGGCATGGTCCAGGGCGCTGCGCGCCAGACCGACGGCCGCGACGGCCACCCCGGGCCGGGTGTAGTTGAACGTGGCCATGGCCAGCTTGAAGCCAAGCCCCTCACCACCCACGATGTTGCTCGCCGGAACACGAACGTCTTGGAGCAGCACTTCGGCGGTGTTCGAGGCTCGCTGGCCCATCATGTCTTCCGTTCGGGAGATGGACAGGCCCGGTGTGCCGGCAGGCACCACGAAAGCGCTGATACCGTCGCGATGCGCGGCGGGATCGGTGTAGGCAAAGACCACCATCCAACGGGCATAACGAGCGCCGGTGATCCAGCGTTTGGCGCCGTTGAGCACGTACTCGTCGCCATGCCGGGCCGCCGTCGTACCGATGCCAGCAACGTCAGAGCCGGCCGCGGGCTCGGTCAGTGCGTAGGACGCGAGCCCAAACTCGTCACACAGCTGGCCCAGATACGCTCGCTTCAGCTCTTCGCTGGCGGCCAGCAGCAGCGGCCGAACCGCCAGCGCCGATGCGCCCATGGCAGTGGTGATACCGGTGCAGCCCGCCGCATTCTCTTCGCGCACGATCAGCTCATCCACAGCCGAGAGTCCGCCGCCTCCGTATCTTTCGGGGACGGAGACATGCAGCAACCCAGCCTCGTACGCCTTTTGCAGGACCGCGAGTGGAAATTCTCCCGTTCGGTCCAGAGCGGCGGCGACCGGGGTAATCTCGCGTTCCGTAAACTCGCGCGATAGCCTCTGCAATGCGCGCTGGTCGTCGCTGAGCTCGAAATCGATCATGGGCCGAACATACCGAGCAGCAGCTAAGCCTTTTGGCGCGCTGCCCGACCCGCAACGATATCATCTGACTCACCAGTCGCTCGAAGGCTGTTTCGCGACCAGCGCCTGAGGACGTATATGAGCCGGGAAACTGTCAACCAAATCATCGACCGCGCAGTGGCGGACGAGACCTACTTCGAGCTGCTTCGGACGAACCCCGATGCGGCCGTGGCAGGGTATGCCCTCGATCCGCAGGAGCTGAGCGCATTACGCGCCGGGGCCTACAACGTGGTCGTGCGCGCTACTCGTCGCGAGCGCGAAGAGCAGGCCCCCCAGAAGGCCCCCGCCGCGGTCGCGGCTCCGGCCGTGGTCACGCCGCCACCGGCGAATGCTGCCCAGCCATCGGCTCCATCCCCGGCTCGATTGCCCGTCGGCGGGCTCGTAGGCTTTTTCGCCGGATTGCTGGTTATCGGGGCTGGGCTGGGCGGATTCCGCTTCGTCGAGAGGCAGTGGCCGTGGGAAGCGCTCGGCTTGACCCGCACCGCGCAGGCTACGATTCCCGTCCCCAGCCTGGGTGCGCGGCCGAAGCCCAGTGGCCCGGCCCAAGCCAGCTCCGCCGCGCGAGCCCCGGCCTCGGCTGGGACAGCCAGCACGGCGCCGAGCGCTCGTGCCGGTGCCAGCCCAGCATCCAGTCCTTCCGGGCAGGCCCAGCTGCGGTCGCCCGCCAGCTCCGCTGCTCCCAGCGCGGCTGCCTCCCAGGCAGCCCAGGCCGATGCCGATCGGCAGTACTACCAGGCCGTAGGCATGCGGCTCGCCGGCGTAATGCAGTCCTTCACGAATGTCGTGACCGCGCTTCGAGCGTCCAACGATCCCAGCAAGGACCTGAACGATCTGTCCGGCAGGCTGAGCGACCTTCAACAGCACCTGGGAGATGCCCCACCGCCAGATCGTCTGCAGCGTCAGCATCAAACGCTGGGCGAGGCCATTCCGGTGCTTCAAGCCGACGTCGATCAAATGAAGACGGCCCTGAGCCAAAAGAATGCGGTGCGGGCACAGCTCGTCGCCATCCAGATGGACGCGGTGCTGAACCAGACTCCCGACGAGGTGGCCTTTGCCAACGCACCCGATCCCGAGATCTACCAGCCCATCAACAGCGTGCAGCCACTGGCCCACGTTCTGAATTTCGACGTGCTGAGCCAGAGCGTCACTGCCCGGAACAACGCTCCGGCCAACGTCCAGCAGCGCATCGGCTTGCAGTCCGCCAACCCCTCCTCGGATGAGGTTGCCGACACGCTGCGGCACAGCATTGTTGCCGCTCGGCAAACGTTTCCGCAGGCCGGACAGGTGCACGTCGTGGCCTTCACGGAAAGCAACGGCAACGTGGCTGGCCAGGCCGGGACCGCCGACTGGTACTGCAGCTCCGATGCTCGCCCGCCGGATGCCTCCGCATCGACGAGCTGGCAGGACTCCTGCAGCAAGATCTACATCAACGCGCCTTCCGGGAACAGCCAGAGCGCCACGTCCGTCGTCCCCTACTAGACGTTGAGGCCACGGATCCTATCGCTGGAAAGCCTCGCCCGGCGGTGAGGGTTCTATGAAGCTGTCCCGGCGTGACCCGCTGGTCATAACCGGGATCATCGTGGTGCTGTTGGTCTTGTTGCTGATATCGGTGCTCGGCAGGATGTTCCTGTTCCTGCGCTTCATCAGTGGACTGCTCGTCCTCGCGATCGTGCTGTTCGCCTGTATAGCCGGAGCCCGCCTATACCTGCGGAGCGATCGCTAGAGGCTCGCCAGGTTCAGGCGGGCTGGAGGCCCGCCCGAACGGCTGGCACCCCCCGCACGGGTTTTGATGCGGCTGGCTAGGCCTTGTCTAGGCCGCGATCCGCGGCGCTCTTGACGAACGAATCGTCCAGGATCTTGCCCACGTTGAAGCTCTTGGCGTTGGCGTTTTTCTCGCCCAGCTGCTCGATGGCGTCGGAGAGCTGGTCCGCTTTGGGGTAGGGCAGGACAGCCAGCACTTTGTTGGTGTAGAAGTCGTAGGTCTCGTCCAGCGCCTGCTGATCATCGACCTTGAGGTACTTCTTCAGAACCGCCTCCGTGCCCGTCTTGTCCTTCTTGGCAAGAGCTTCGGCGGTAACCACCGAGTCGATGTACTTCTGCATCACGTCTTTGTGGCCGTTGAGCCACGAGCGGCTGGCAACAACCGTGGTGTTGGCGGACGGCAACCCCAGCGAGGCCAGGTCGAACAGCTCGTGCCAGCCCAGCTTCTCCAGATCCAGAGAATCCGGTGGGTGGGTCAGCTCGCCCTGCACGGCGCCATTCGAGGCCGCTGCCGTCTGCGACGCGCGCGAACCGACGGCCAGCACCGTCACGTCCTTGTCGGGCGTGACCCCGTACTTCTTGAGCCCGGTGCGCAGGGCGACGTCGGAGGATGACCCGATCTGGCTCACGCCAACCTTCTTGCCGATGAGGTCGGCCTTCGTCTTGATGCTCGGAGCGACGACGAAGGTGTAGGGAAAGACGGGCGCCAGCGAGGCGGTGATAACCAGGTCGGCGCCGCCTACGGCGGCCGCCAGCGCCTCTGAGCCGCCGAGCTGCGCGATGTTGGTCTCGCCGGCAATCAACGCCGGCACGCCGGTGGTGCTTGGGATGAGACGCAGGTCGACGTTCAGGCCGTTCTTCTGGAAGATGCCCTGCTCCTGCGCAACGTAGGCTTGCTGGTTGGAAGCCGAGAGCTCGCTATATGAAACCAGGATGGCCCCGGCAGCGGCGGGCTTGATGGCCGCGCTGGCCGACGCCGAGGCAGCCGCGCTGGCCGCCGTGGAAGCTGCCGGCTTGGCCGACGTGGCTGCGCTCGCCGATGTGGCAGGGCTGGCCGCCGCGCCCGATGCGGCAGGCGTAGAAGCTGGGGCCGCCGCTCCACCGCAAGCCGCCAGGGCAAGGGCGGCCGCAAGGGCGGCCGCCAGCGCGCCGCCGGCCGCTCGCAAGCCCTTAGGAAGGGGGACTTGATACGGGTAAAGCCTCATGAGTTCCTCCTGTTTCCGGTTCCGGGCCACCTGCCGCACACTGCGGGCCTGGGCGACCACGGCGATAGCAAGAATACAGCTAGCGTGCTTCAGATTCGTCATCCAGCTTGGGCAGCTCGGCCAGGAGCCTGCCGTAGCCGGGAATGCGCTGCCGCACGCCGAAGTGCCTCATGACTGCCCACAGCCGTACGGTGTTGGCAGCTGCCAGGGGCACCTCGAGGTCCTGTTCCAGCGGCTCCAGGATGTCCATGACACGCCAGCCCGCCCCCAGCATGTACACGCCGTCGACGTTTCGATGCTTGCGGAATGCGGCGCGCGTGTGCGCGTAGATCTCATGGCTCGACAGCCGGCCGACGTCTTTGAAGGGCACGTCGATCCCCTCCATGCTCAACACTTCGAAGCCGACGTCGGTGAAGTACTGCGCGAACATATCGTTGATCGCGCCCTGGAAATAGGTCACACCGACGATCCGGCGCATGCCCAAGGCACGCATCGCGTCCGCCTGGGTCGTCCCGCTGGTGACCACCGGAATGCCGTACCGCCGCTCCCACTCGTCCAGCAGCTCGCGCTCGCGCTTGGCGCCATGCACCATGAACGGTGGCGCGCCTTCGGGATGGATGAGATCGACGCCGATCTTGGCCAGCTCCTGCACCTTTGCTTCGATGGCCTCCAGCGCCTTTTTGAACTCGTCCACGGTGCCTTCTTGGAAGCCGACGTAGAGCGGGATGCAGGAGATCCCGTCGGGCAGCAGCTTGATGAATTCCTCGAGCGATCCCGGGCGGTACGTGGGCTTGATGACCCCAACGGTTCCCCGCCAGCTGTCAAATGACATGGCGCATAGTTTACGCCCCCGCCGCCTTGGTGGCGGTCGGTGACACCTGTCCGGCCCCTCTGGAGGCGCTCGGCTTCGCCGACGCGCTGGCCGAGCTCTGGGCCGTGGGCGAGGGGGATGCCGTGCCGGCCGGTGATGGCTGAGCCGAGGCGCCGGCCGAAGCGCTCGCGGGCGGCGGCGGTGGGGGTGCAGCGGTCGCGGTCGCCGCAGGCGTCGGCGTGGCTGGCTCCGGGGTCGCGGTGGCGACAGGCTTGGGCGCCGGCGTGGCTGTTGGTGGCTGCGGCTTTGGCGTGGCTCGGACAGGCGGAAGCGTGGGCCGCGGCGTGGGTGTCGACGTGGGAGTTGGGGTAGCCGGCTGCGCGAAAGCCCCGGGCAGCGGGAACGACAGCAATGCCCCCTGATCCGGCCGCGTATCGGCCATGTAGACAAGGTTGTTGAGCTCGTCGTAGGCCACGGCGCCGCTTCCGGCCACCGTGGGAACGTTGGTCACGAAGCCGAGCGGCGATCCGCTGAAAACCGCCAGGTGCGGACCGCGAAAGAAGCTCGGCGCGGCAACCAGGAAGCGATCGGGCGCCGCGGCGTACATCGCTCCGTCCGCTCCGCCGGTCTTGGTTACGGTATGCAGCACGCTGCCCGACTTCAGATCCCATACCACTATGTGCTGGGGCTGTGCAGGATTGGCGCAGCCCAATAACGCCTGGTTCGTGTCGGGATCGATGGCCATGCCCTTGGGGTTGCAGGCATCGCGCACGTCGAACCTCCGGACCATCACGTCCGGCGTCCGGCTCGGGTCGAACTGGAAGATGGCGTTGTCTTCTGCGCTGGTAACGTACATCATGCCGTCGCCGGGGTTGTAGCGAGGCTGATCCAGGCTCTTGGCCAGGTGCTCGAAGTGAAGCAGCACCTTACGGCTGGAAAGGTCGATGACCGTCACCAGCCCGCCGGCAGGGCTCACGACGTAGGCCTTCTTGTCCGCGGGGTCGTACTCAGTCCGGCCCGCGGCCTGCGCGCTTCCGGTATCGATCTCCTCAATCACGGTGTCCGCTCTGGAGGAAGCCGGGTCGGTCTCGATCACCGCCACGTGTCCATTGTCCAGGCCGGCGATGACCTTCTTGAGGTCGCTCGCGGCGCTGACTCCATTGGGCGCGGCCGAGGTGAGCACGGAGGTGACGTATCGCGCGTTGGGCGTGGACACGTCGAACACGTCCACCCCACCGTCAGTGCGATCCGCCACGTACAGCATGTGGCCGGCCCGGTCGACTTCGAGCGCAGTGACGTCGGCTCCCTTGCGGCCGATGGCGGGGATAGGGATTGAAGCGAGCTGCACGGGCGTCGTATCCCCCTCTATCGGAGGCAACGTCGTGGCAGAGACGCTCGGTGCCGCCGAAGCGGCCGCCGCGGGGACCTCCGCGGCCGGTTGCGCGCCAGGCGGCGAAACGGCTGCGCCGGACGAGGGCGCTGGTGGAGCAGGCGCGGCACCGCAGGCGCCAAGGAGTACGGAGCCGGCAGCGACGATGAGTGCAAGGCGACACGCGCGGAAGAGCGCTTTGTGGCTGAGTCGCACCCGAGGATCCTACCTACCTCAACCCGCACGACGGCCCAGCTCGAAGCTGGGACGGGAGCGCCGAAAGGACACTAGCCAGGCCCGCTGTCTCGAAGCGGGGCCTGGCTAGCGTCTGAAGTGCCGGGGGAAGACCTACGCCGAGGGCTTCGCGGCCGCGCTGGCGGCTGGCTTTGCGGCGGCGCCTGCTGCTGCCGAGCCACTCGGTACGACGAAGCTGAACAGCGCGGCTTCGTTCGGGCGGGCATCTTGCGTGTACACCACGTTGTTGGTCTCGTCGTAGGCAACGCCATGAGACCCAACGTCAGTCGGGACGTTGGTGATGAACTTGCCCGCGCCACTGACTATCGCCATCTGGGCGCCCCGGAAGTAGTGGTGGGCGGTGGCGAAGAACTTGTCCGCTTTGGCGTCGTAGATGGCGGCATCGCCGGAGCCGGCGTTCTCAATAGTCGAGGCTACCTTGCCGGCCTTGAGGTCCCAGATGACGAAGTGCTGAGGCTGGGCAGTGCTGCTGCAGTCCAGCAGGGCAATGTTGAGGGTCGGATTGATCGCATTGCCGTTGGGGTTGCACTTGTCCACGACGTCGAACTTTTTGACCATCGTGTCCTTGGTCATGTCGAACTGGTACACCACGTTGTCCCCGGACCCGGTGAGGTACATGAATTTGTCCGACGGGTTGTAGCGCGGCTGCTCGATGCCCCCGCCCGGTAGGTCGATCTTCTTTTCGATCGTGTTCTTGTCCATGTCGATGATGGTTACGAACTGGTCGTCGCTGTTGGCCACCATCATCTTCTTGGTGTTGGGGTCGTAATCAGTTTCGTCGGCCCGCTTCTTGCCGCCGGTGTTGAGCGTGGCAATGACCGTGTTCACCGTTGGTGAGGACGGATTGATGTCGATGATCGACACCGTGCTGTCGTTGCTGCCGGCCAGCACCTTGTTGACGTTCTTGGCGATGGTGACGCCGTTCGTTCCGCCTCCCGGGACCGGAACGGACTTGACGAACTTCGCTGTTGGCGTCGAGACGTCAAAGATGTCGATCCCGCCCGAAGTACGGTCGGTGAGGTACAGGAGATGGGCCTGCTGGTCAATTTCCAGGATGTCCGCCGACAGTGTCTTGCCGGCGATGGGCGGGATGGCGATCTTGTTCAGGGTCACCGTGCTCGTGTCCGCGGCTACGACAGGCAGCGTGGTAGCGGTGGGGGCAACGCTGGCGCTCGCAGCGGGCTGGGCCGATGCCGCCGCGCTGGAGGCCGCCGGTTTCGCCGAGGCAGGTGCGCTTGAAGCCGCCGGGGCGGACGAGGCCGGCTTGGGCGCTGCGCTGGAGGCCGGCGGTGGCGCGCTGGACGCCGGGGCGGACGACCCGCCGCAGGCGGCCAGGAGCAGCAGCGACGCCGCTGCTGCGGGCAAGAAACGGAGACTGCGCATGATTTCCTCCCTTAAAAACGTTTCTGGCTGCCCGCGTGCCTCCCGAGCTTCACTGCGCCGGGCGGTACTTTTGGTGCAGCCCAATGGTGGGTTTGGCTGGGGCCCACCATAAACGGCTCCACTGAAGGCTGTCAAGTGCCGGGCAGCCGCTCACCGGCCGATGAAGCGCGGCGCCCGCTTCTCCAGGAAGGCGCGGACCCCTTCCAGGTGATCCTGGGTCTGCGAAGCCAGCGCCTGCCCCGTCGCCTCTTCATCCAGGACGGCCTCCAGCCCGGATTGGAGCGACAGGTTGAGCTGCCGCTTGGCCTGGCCGATGGCTGTCGTGGGCAGATTGGCGAGCTTGAGCGCCAGCTCGCGAGCAGCCCGCAGCAGGTCGTCGTGCGGCACGACGCGGTTCACCAGGCCGATCCTTTCTGCCTCAGCGGCCGGCAGCGGCTCACCCAGGAAGATCATCTCTGCTGCCCGTGCCATGCCCACCAGCCTCGGCAGGAAGAAGCTGCTGCCGGAGTCCGGCACGAGACCGACGCGCACGAACGCCTGCAGGAAGCTGGCCCGCTCCGAGCAGACGCGGAGGTCGCAGGCCAGGGCCAGGCTGCAGCCGGCGCCCGCGGCTATGCCGTTGATGGCACCCACAATCGGCTTGGCCAGCTGGCGCATGGCCAGGATCAGCGGGTTGTATTCGTCGCGCAGCGCCGGGCCCAGCGTTGGCGCTGCTCCTGCAGCGTAGGCAGACGCGCGCTCCCGCAGATCCTGACCGGCGCAGAAGCCCCGGCCGTTCGCGGTGAGGATGACCGCCCGAATGGCCGCGTCTGTCTCGACGCGATCGAGCGCCCCTCTCAGCTCGGCCCGCAGATCGGCGTCCAGCGCATTGAGCGCCTCCGGGCGGTTCAGCGTGAGCGTCGCCACCCCGTCTGAGACCTCGAACAGCAGGCCCCTTGGGACCGGCGGATGACCTGCCACAGCGCTCTTCATCGTACGTCAGGGGAGAAGGTACTACCCCCCTTCAAAAACGGCGCCTGGTATGTTAGTGTGCCTCTTAATCTCCGCGATCGAGCGCTCTTGGTGAGGAGCTCCTGATGGAAATGAATTCGGTGGTGGACGTGCAGCAGCTCTACCGCCAATGGCAGGACGGCAAGCTGCTCGAAAATGAGGAGCGTCAGGCGTTGCATCTCGACGTTCCGACCCCAGCGGCCGACACCAGCTTCGCCGAGATACTGAGAAGCACCCAAGATCCCGAAGCCTGAGCGCGCGGCCATCGCGGGCCCTTTGCTTATTGACGCCTGCCTGCCCCAGGTGTATGGTGACTGCCAAACGGCGATACCGAACCGGACGGCGCTGCCGCGCCGCGCCACGAGCATTCGTATCGCTTCCGGAAAGGTGAGTTCAGGTGGCTAACCAGAAGCGTGGGCCCCGGCCCGGTTCCCCGCAAGCCAAGCGAGGCGGCCAGGCGGTGAGCAGCAAGTACGGCAAGGATTACTACACCGAGATCGGCAAGAAGGGCGGCCGCGCGGTGAGAGAGAAGCACGGAGCGGACTTCTATGCCTCGATCGGCCGCAAAGGGGGCAACGCCACGAAGGAGCGCCACAGCAGCACCTTCTACTCCGAGATTGGCCGAAAGGGCGGTAGCTCCAAGAGGACCGAGCCAGCTTCCTCCTGAAACGGAAATGGCCCGCCACGACGGACGGACCACTTCTTGTTTGACGGATTGTCGGGAACCACCACTGCTTGAGTCATCTCGACTTCCTTGAAGGTCCGGTTGCTCCCGGACATCTTTCAAGCGACGCTTGGGCGGTAACCCTGCTTCGTCAGACTGACGCCCTCGCCACGGAGGGCCTCATCTGTCGATTTGCCAGCGCCCCTCAAGCACCCTGGCGTTAGTACTGCGCTTCATACAGCCTCCTTTGGAAGGTACCTGTCCTGTGTCGCAGGATACCTCCAACGTAGCCCTCTGAGCGGTCCTTGTCAAGCGACGTTTCAGCGCGCTTTTCGACCCTATCGGGCGAGGCTCGATCCCGTACTCTTAGGCCATGTCCACTACGGTTATAGGGACGCGGGCGCCGCGCGTCGAGGGCGTCGAAAAGGTTACCGGCGCCGCGTTGTATTCGGCCGACGTCCTGCTGCCGGGAATGGTCTGGGGCAAGAGCCTGCGCAGCCCCTACCCTTATGCGCGCATCAAGCGCCTCAACACCAGCAAGGCCAGGGCGCTGCCCGGTGTCCTGGCGGTGATCACGGGCAGTGACATCAGGAATGTGCTGGTCGGCCGCCGGCTGCGGGACCAGCACATCCTGGCCGCCGACGTCGTCCGCTTCATGGGCGAGCGCGTGGCCGCTGTGGCGGCCGAGGACAAGGACGTGGCCGATGCGGCGCTGGAGCTCATTGAGGTCGAATACGAAGAGCTGGAGCCACTGCTCGATCCGTTGAAGGCGATGGATGCGGATGCACCGCTGCTGCATCCCGATCTCCGCAGCTATAAGGGCCTGCCTCCGACTCTGCCCGAGCACCTGCGAAACGTGCACGCCTACAGCAGGATCGAGCGAGGGGACCTGGCCGCCGGCTTCGCCAGCGCCGACGAGATCGTCGAGGGCACCTATTCGACCGCCATGGTGCACCAGGCCTACATCGAGCCCCACGCCGCGGCCGTCTCGGTCGACGCGGAGGGCCGAGTCCACGTCTGGGCTGCTCAGAAGCAGCCGTTCGGACTGCGAGAGATGCTGGCCGAAGCGCTCGATCTGCCGCTCGAGATGGTCGTGTACGAGTACAGCCGGGTGGGCGGCGAATTTGGCGGGAAGGGCGCGCTCATGGACGTGCCGCTGTGCTACTACCTGTCCAAGGCCTGCGGCCGCCCGGTCCGTATGGTCATGACCTACACCGAGGAGTTCTTGGCGGCCAACCCGCGCCACCCATCCTATGTGCAGCTCAAGACCGGCGTGAAGCGGGACGGAACGATCACCGCCCATGAGGTCAAGATCATCTTCGACAGCGGGGCTTATGGGGCCTTTAAGCCGGTCCCGGGAGTCGACCTGGGCGGCGCCCGCAAGGCCGGCGGGGCCTACCGCGTACCCGCCTCCAGCATCGAGTCGTTCATCGTGTACACCAACCACGTGCCCGGCGGCTTCATGCGTGCGCCCGGTGACCCGCAAGTGCTGTTCGCGCTCGAGAGCCACGTCGACGAGATCGCCCACAAGCTGGGAATGGATCCCCTGGAATTCCGGCGCAAGAACATTCTGCGCCAGGGCGACGCCAACGCCACCGGCGAAGTATGGGCGGATCTGCGCGCCCGCGAGGTGCTGGACGCGGCCATCGCCAGCTCCAACTACGGCCAGCCCAAGCCTCGTCCCCATATCGGCCGCGGGATGGCGATCACCAACCGCCACATCGGCGGGGGCGATAGCCAGGCCCTGCTGCGCATCGACGCCGGCGGCCGGGTGACTGTCGTCACCGGCACACCCGACGCCGGCCAGGGCTCGCACACCATCCAGCGCCAGATCGTGGCCGACGTGCTCACGATTCCTGAAACGCAGGTCGACGTCGTCGCCCGCGGCACCGATGAGGCCGTCTACGACGGCGGGATCGGCGGCGGGAAGACTACCCACGTCACCGGACGGGCGATCATGATGGCGGCGGAGCAGGCTGTGGCGGAGCTGCGCGGCTGGGCGGCGGAGCTGCGCGGCTGGCCAGAGGACGGCGTCGTGTTGGAACACGGCCTGTTCTCATCGCCGGGCGAGGCCGGCGAGCCGGTGTCGCTGCAGCTCGCCGCCGCGGAGGCGGTTCGGCGTAAGTGTGCGCCACTCGAATTCCACACTACCTATTCCAAGGGCAAAGTCGAGCAGGAATGCTTCGGCGCCCAGGTAGCCGAAGTCGAGGTCGACCCCGAAACGGGCCAGATCACCGTGCTGCAGATGACGACGGCTCACGACAGCGGCAAGCTCATCAATCCCATGGCCGCCGAAGGTCAGGTCGAGGGCGGCGTCGTGCAGGGCCTGGGCTTCGCGCTGATGGAAGAGATGATCTTGGAAGACGGCAAGGTGGCCAATCCGAACTTCGGCGAGTACAAGATCCCCACCATCGCCGACATTCCACCATTGAGAGAAGCCTGGGTCGAGGATGCCCCCGGCCCGCTGCCGTATGGCGGCCGGAACGTCTCCGAGCACTCACTCATCATCACCGGCGGCGCCATCGGCAACGCCGTCCGCGACGCCGTGGGAGTGCGCATCACCTCCACCCCGGTAACGGCCGAAAAGGTATTCGCCGCGCTGCAGGCGAAGCGACAAGCTTCCGCATAGGCCATGAGCACCGTCGCCATCCTGAGCACGGGTGAGATGGGCAGCAACGTGGCGCTGCGCCTGAGGCGTGCCGGCAGCCGCGTGGTCACCTGTCTGGCCGGGCGAAGCTCAGCCACGGCCAAACGTGCGCGGGAGGCCGGCGTGGACTGTTTGCCGAACATGGATGCTGTGGTGCGCGAAGCCGACCTGGCCATCTCGCTGGTGACGTCCTTCGGCGCTTCGCCGCTGGCGAGCGACGTGGCAGCGGCGGCGCAGCGGAGCGGGCGCGCCGTGCTGTTCGTCGAGGCGAACTCCATCAACCCCGCTCGGGCGGCGGAGATCGCGGCCACTATCGAGCAGGCCGGCGGCCGGGCTGTGGACGGCTGCATCATCGGATCGGCCGGCAACCTCGACCGGGCAACCTTCTATCTCGCGGGCGAGCAGGCTGGAGCCGCCGCGGCGTTCATCGAGCCAGCGGTGAAAACACAGGTCTTGGGTCCGAGCGTGGGACAAGCCTCGGGCCTCAAAATCCTGAACGCCGGCCTCACCAAGGGTCTGGCAGCCCTCGGCGTGGAGCTGCTCCTGGCGGCTCAGCGGCTCGACCTGCTGCCCGTCCTGCTGGCCAAATACCGCGCCGCCAACCCGGAAGTCGCGGCCTCATTCGCGTCGACGCTCCCGGGCCTCGCCTCGCGGGCGGCGAGGCGTGCTCAGGAGATGAGCGAGCTGGCCGACACCTTCGAGAGCCTGGGCCTGACCGCGCACATGGGCAGGGCCGCGCGGAACGTGCTGGAGATGGTGGCCGAGCGCTGCAACAGCACGGACGCCGTCGAATGGCGACAGGTCCTCGACGCTCTAAGCGAGACGCAGCCAGCATAGCGGACCCTTCAGCCGAGACGTCGAGCAAGGGAACTTTGTTCGGGGCTCGGGCGTCTAATCAGTAGAAGGGTTCGAGGAGATGGAAACGCGTCGGGCAATAGTGCTCGGCGGCGCTGCCGCCGGCTTCGTGATTGTGGTTCTTGCTCTGCTATTGGCTTTAACTGTGGCTCGTGGCCCGCAGCTCGGCAGCCCCGTCGCCGGCGGGCTGTCGACTGCTCCGTACACGATCGTGGCCGAGGGGAACGGCGAAGCCTCAGCGCCGCCGGACGTTGGCTACGTGACGATTGGCGTGCAGACGCCGGCCCCCACCGCCGCTGAGGCCACGGACGCCAATGCGCAGGCCATGGCCGGGGTCATCGCCGCGATCAAGGCGCAAGGGGTGGCCGACAAGGACGTCCAAACCCAGGGCTTTTCCGTGACCCCGGTCTATGCAACCCAGCGGCCGGGCGACTCCAGCCCGCCGACGATCACCGGCTACCGGGTGTCGAACACGGTGCGGGTGACCGTCGAAAACGTCGGCAACGTCGGGAAGGTGCTGGACGCCGGGCTGCGTGCCCGAGCCAACAGCGCGGTTGGCGTCTCCTTTGCCCTCAAGGACAGTACCTCCCTGCAGCAGCAGGCGCTGAAGGACGCGGTGAGCCAGGCGAAAGCCAAGGCCGAGGCCATCGCCGCCGGTGCGGGGCTGAAGCTGACCGGGACCTACTCCATCACTGAGTCCGGCGCCACTCCGCCGCGGCCGTTCGTCACCGCGCAGCCCGCCGCCTCGGCCGCCGCGACGCCAATCGAAACCGGCCAGCTCACGGTGACCGGCCACGTTCAGGTGGCCTTCCAGTACGCTCACTGATGGCAGGCCTCAAGCCCTCCATGTCGTACCATGGGTGCCGCGAATCTGAGTGAAGAGGCATAGAGATGTCCGATAACGTGCGGCTGCTGATCGGCCACGACCATGGCTTGAGCGGCATGCGCAGCTCTGACGGGGGACAGACCTGGGGCCAGGCGGAACTGTTCATCCCCGACGTGGAGGTCACCACGATCGTCGAGCTCGACGGGGAGATGTACGCGGGGACCCGCGGCGCGGGCATCTTTCACCGTCCCCAGGGTCCGGGGAAGGCTTGGGAGCAGATCGAAACGCCGCCGGCGCTGACGAAGATACGCTCTCTGTGCGCCGCCAACGGAACGCTGCTGGCCGGCACCGAGCCGGCCGGCGTATTCGAGTGGGTGAGCCGCCGCAGCTGGGAGCCCGTCGGTGACGTCATGAGCACCGCGGGATCCGGCGAGTGGTCGTACCCCGTACCCAGCGTGGCGGTCCACGTGCGGGACGTGGCCGTCGATCCCGCCAAGCCGGAGCGAGTCTACGCGGCTATCCAGGTGGGCGGGATTGCGCTCAGTCCGGATCGGGGCAAAACGTGGCTCGAGCGCACCAACCTGAACCTGGACGTGCACACCATCAAGACGGACCCGAAGCGGCCGGGCTGGGTACTGGCCGGGGCGGGCTACGACCCTCGGTCGCTGCTCACGGACGGTCTGTATCGCAGCGACGACTTCGGGGACAGCTGGACCGCGATCTCGCAGGGCTGCGGCAACTTCGTGGTGCAATTTGCGGTCGATCCCGCGGATTCCGACACGATCTATCTGGGCACTTCGCGAGGGTATCCACCCGAGTGGTGGAAGGCCAAGACCGCGCACGGTGAGGTGTTCCGCACCCGAAACGGCGGCAAGAGCTGGGAAAAGCTGCACGGCGGCCTGCCCGATGAGCTCGTGTCCCATATCACCGCCGTCACTGTGGACCCTGCAAACGGACGGCACGTCTTCTTCGGCGGTGGCCTCAGCCGCGGAGACTTCAGCGCCAGCGACGCCGGCGTCTACCAGAGCCTCGACGCCGGCGACAGCTGGCGCAAGGTCAGCGACATCCCCGAGCCCGCCGCCCTGTTCTGCCACGCGCTTCGCTAGGCGCTAGGCGCTAGGCGCTAGGCGCGAGGCGCTGGGCGCAAGGCGCTGGACGCGGGACGCCAGGGCGTTGGAGGCACGACCTCGGACGCCGAAGGCAGCCCGCTGCTGCGGTCATGTTGAGCGGCACCCAAGCGGTATGTCGCGGCCGGCGCTTGCCATTGCCGGCTACCATCTGGCCTCACCCACGT